>JABUBM010000109.1_pt1 | contig 17557 bp, 34 predicted proteins | sample 7240321 | NCBI WGS metagenome assembly JABUBM01 (sample SAMN07256344, study PRJNA390944) | subsurface metagenome | isolation source: Methane hydrate marine sediment | place: Pacific Ocean: Eastern North Pacific, ODP site 1244 | collected 2002
CTGTCCTCTGCTGCCTGAGAAGCAGTCTCAGCTAAACTTTCCTCAAGTTCCAGATTACGAAAACGCTCAGCTTCCTGAGCAGAAAGCTGGCCCGATTCTGACAAGCCTAAATTCGTTTCATATGCAGAGAGAGGAAAGAATTCTTTTTGGAATCGCTCCTGGCCGCCCTGCCAGGGATATCCCTTTTTGACCATTTTATAAGGCATCTTTTTATCTCCTTCGTCTTATCGTTGGTATAGGTCTTGTGTAGCTTACAGGTGGGGCTGTAATTGCCTCTGTTTCCGCTATTTGGCCCCCCCCATAAAATCTTGCGAAATCTTCTGAATTTTTTCTGCGTTGTGCTTGCAATTCTGCGTCTAGTGTGACTAACATTTTATTTCCTTTCTATAATTTCTCTGGGAGTAGTCTTGGTATCTACTCCAAAACTCTTTAGAAATTTTGGGTCTGCTCCTAACCTTTGTCCTAGCTCGTTCAGAGTCATATTTCCCTTTTGAAACTCCTTGATCAGGCTTTGACATTTTTTCTCTGGATTTGGCTGACAATATTGTCGAAAAAGGATTACTCCTCCCGCCAAGACATCACACACATCACAATTATCTGATATATTCGTTTCCATTGTCTCCACTCTTTTGAGTTATACCGATATATTCTAGCCTAGCAGGACTCCCTTGCTCTAGTTTCTTCCGTATAGCTCTGATTTTGAAGTTGAATTGTCTTGCCTTCTCAAATACAGATTTTGAATATTGCTCAACTTTTTTCAGAGGCTCAAAAAATTCGTAAATTTCATCAGCCGTAATAGAGAGCTCCTCCCACGCTGGTCTATTCGGACAGGCCCCGGTAATTGCCTCAGAAGCAAATCCTAACAGTTCCAAAGAATGATTAGTAACGCATTCTCGACACCAAAGAATCTCAACGAGTTTTTGTTTCAGCTTTTCTACATCTCCAGCGTATTTCTCCAGGGCAATTAAATCCGAAAGGTGATCCTCGAGAAGTAACTCAGTCGAGAGAGTTTTTTTAAGCGTATATTTATTAAACCGCGTTTTATCTTTGGTCAAGTCAATCATTGAATGAACTCCGATTTAGGGGGAAGATTTGTCATCGTAGGAGTAGGGGCTGATGTAGCAATATTATCCATCGTGACCTGCCTTTGTTGCGGACTCAGATTTTTCATGAAATTAAAGAATCCGCCCATTATCGTAGATTCGATGGACTGATAGATTTTCAACTGGTCAAAAAACGCCTTTAGCGGCGTTCCTGTATTGCTTCCTTTGCTTTGAAAAAAGGCCGGCAAAATTATTTCGGCAGCATGACTGGCTCGTTCCAATAGCCAGGCTCCCTGGGGAGTTAGAACTTGCCCGGGCTGAGGTTGCTGTCCTGCTTTTTGAGCCTCTGTTTGGGCTGCCTGAGCCGTGCCAATGTCTTGCTGAAATTGCTGCGTTGCTCCAATTACCTTTTGTTCTTCTGGAGTTAGCTTCCCCTGAGCTTGTCCGGGCTGTTGCCCTGGTTGCTGTTTCCCCTGTGCTTTCTCTTTGTCTTGCTCTGCCTGAATTTTTGCTAATTCCTCTTCTGAACTTAGTTTTGTCTGTGCTTTCTGCTCCTGGCTATCTTTGTTTGATAAAAGAATTTCTATTGTGTCTGTCTTTTTGGTATATTTCGTTAAAGTCTTTTCCATTGCTCCTAACTTAGTTAGAACCAAGTCAATTTTATGGACGGGTTTCTTGCTAGCGGGAGTTTTTTTCTTATCGGGATTTTTGGCCATTTCCTCAGCCCTTTTTATCAGGTCTTTGACCTGTTTTTTTGTAGGCTTGTCAATGATTCTCTCTTCCTTTTTGGTATGCTTTTTCTTGGCCATTAGTCAAAGAGTCCCCCCTTCTTCTTCAAACCATGCTCTTCCTGGTATTCCTCAATTTTTTCCTTGACGTTCACCTTACACTCGTCACTGGTGCAGATAGCCTCAGCAAATTTTGAGCCAGTAGGATCCTCATTCAAAAGTTTTTCTGCGTCTTCTTTTGTATAGAGTTCAGCAACTCTCCTCTTCAAGCCTGGTATGTTCTCTACGTCGGCGAGAATTGCTTCTAGTTGAGTCTCATACGCATTTCTAGGGATTAAGGGGCTCAATTCTTTTTCGGTCTGACTCATTGTGTCCCATTTCTTAAGTGTCTCACTATCGCCTTTTGATACTGCTATAGCTTGAATCTGCTCCCCTACTTTCTTCATTCCTTCCTGGAAATTTTTTTGCATATTTTTGACTTGACCATTAATTGCCTCAATCTTTTTGCTAAAGTCCTGCCGGTCTCTTTCTGCTAACTTTTCTTTGGCTAGAATACCGCTGATGTCTTGTTCTGTTCCTACCATTATGGTCTCCTTTGATTAAATTTTTAGTGGTTCTCCTGGTTGCCAAGAGGGAGTCTCCACTTCAAAGCAATATCCGCACTTGATACAACCTAGAGTGTTATCGCGAAAGTCAAAAAACATTAGAAAACCGCATCTCGGACAATAGGGAATCTTGCTTCCGCTATCCCTGCCTTTTGGTTCAATACTTCCCCCGATAGCTTCCCGCACCAAGTTACCTAGAATTGTATTAATATTACTGCCCTTTGACTTAGCATATCGTTGGAGGAATGCATATTCTTGGTCGGATACTTTAGTTCCCGCGGTCTTCATTCTTATTCCTCTCCGGTCAAGATTTTTAGGACCCTGACACATTCCTTAATGAGACTTTGCCTTAAATCTTCGTAGAGAATCTTCCCCCGGACTCCAGTGCTGGAATCCTTCCTAAATCCCGGTTCAGCCTTTCCTTCAGTGAGTCCCCGGACCAAGTTACCTAGAATTGCGTTGACATTGCTTCCCCTAGCCTTAGCATAGTCCTTTAGGGCTTCGTATTCTTCGTTGCTTACTCTAGCTCCCGCTGTTTTCATTATTATTCCTCTTTGGTTAAGATTTTAAGGACCTTTACGCACTGATTCAAAAGACCTTCTCGCAAGTCCTGGTATTGATTATTTTCTACTGCTTCCCGGAGCGTTATGCGTCCTATCTCTGGCATTCCCTTACCTCTTCCCCGGGGTTCCCGAATCGAAATAAATTGAGAAACTTCTGGGTCTATATGGTCGTACGAAAAGGTATAAAATTTATTGGCTACTTTGCCTTTTTGAACCCTCATTACCCCTGTTCGTTGTATTGGCTGATGATGTCCGCAAAATTCGCATTTCGTCATCTCAAATTGCATTTTTAACTCCAAAAAAAAAGACGCTTAACTAAACCTCTGGAAAATCCAGATTTTTAATTGAGCGTCGTTTGAGTCTTTTTGGGCTTCGCCAAGCCTTTCAACTCTTACTAGCTTCACCGAAAACTTGCTTAAAAATTCAAGCCTAAATCCCCAGTGTCGCAGGCATTTTATCAAAAATCCAAAGACTAATTTCTAGCTAACTCAGTTTTTGTCAACTCTTGACCAGACAGAAGTAACTAAAGTTACATCTGGTTAGTTTTATAGTCTATCAGACTCTTTTTTTTTGTCAAGTCTCTTGAAAATCAAAAAAAATCTGGATTAAAATGTAGTTCATTACCATAAAATCCTTTACGCTAATTATCCTATAGCCTCAAAAGAGCAAATTAACTATTCCAGGAAAACCTTTAGTAATTTTTGGGGGGTTAAGTTCTTTCAAAATACCAGGGAAGAATAAAGGATTTTACTTGTCCTGTAATTTCTTACAAAGGGGAGGTATGATACTTCATTTCTTCTGAGATGAGGGCAGAATGACCCCTGTTTGGAAGTCTATTTCTGGAAAGTAAGGCTATATCTGGGAAGATTCTATTTTGAGCATGAAATCATGGGAAAAATCTTAAGATGACTTTTCCCGCCTCTTGACAAAAAAAATGGATCAGTTATAATGTTTGAAAGTCAAACTTGAAAGGAGTTAAAAATGACAAAAACTTTTAAGACGGAAGCTAGCACAATAAAACTTTCAAAAAAAATGACCAAAGAATTGCGACAATTGAGAGAAAAAGAGGATATCTCCAGTATGAGTGACGCTCTTTTTCTGTATCTTGACCGGAAAGCTGATGAGAAAGTGGAGAGATTAAAAAAGCAATTGAATTGGAAGGTAACAAAGAAACTTCTGGATGCGATAGGTAATGGAGCTTATACCAGCATGCTAGACATTAAGGAAATTAAGGAAGAGTTGGGTCTACACTCATATTTTGAAATTATGACCATGGTTATGGTGATAGGATTATCTAGGGCGATTGGACCGGAAAAAATAACATCTGATCCTGATGGCCAGAAGAAAATTAAAGAAGCGATTAATACTATAGAAAAGAATGCTCCAACACTTGAAAGAATTATCAATGCAGGATTGGCACAGGCAGCAGATTATCAAAAAAAGTATCCACTAAAAGAAGGGCAAGAGCTCAAATTATTCTCATAAAAAGAAAGGAGCCGGCCGAAACCGACTCCTCTCAATAAGGGCATATCCCCAGGGTAGGGAAAATAGGCTATTTGAAGCCCGTTTTAGCCCCTCTTCCCTACATACATAGCAAAGTGCCCTGATAGTGTCAAGAGGCAGGAGAAAATGTCCAAGAAAAACAGAAGCAAATCGGCGGGCTTGGCTATCCCGCTATCATATAGACCGCAGGCAGGTTGAGCTAGTTGCTCGATTACTCCTTTCTATCTCTTCCTGTCCTGCGGGAATGGAGTAATTAGTGGAAGACCAGGATATTAGCGACCGAGAGTTATCAGACATAGTCAAGAAGAGACAGCAAGACATAGAGAATTACAGGAGAAACCGAGGGCAACCCACGCCCTCAAAAGACTCGCTGGTAGGTTTGGCTAAGTCTGGGAAGCAGAAGAAGAAGAGTTACAGCAAGAATAAATGGGAAGGGCCAGACAAAGATTATACAAAGATACCCAACCAGTTCATTAAAGCTACTTATAGACAATACCTCAGACCTAATGAGACTAAGGTTCTTCTGTATCTGGTTACTAAAACCTGGGGATGGAAAAAGCGGTCAGAATTTATCCCCTTAAAACAGTTTGAGAAAGAGCTGGATATTTTGAAGCCGCATATTTCAAGAGCCTTGTCTAGCCTAGCACATAGAAGAATCGTTACCAAACTCGGTAACAAAAGGTATGCAATACAGTCTGACAGTAGCTTATGGCAGGATAGACCGAGAAAAACTAAGGATAAAAAGCAGAAGTTACCGAAAAAGTGAATGGCTGAAATTCAGACGTTACCAAACTCGGTAATAAAACGTTACCAAACTCGGTAACGACCGTTACCAAACTCGGTAACGACAAAAAGTGATAACTTGCTCCAATTCTACAACACAGCGGTCATGAAAGACACTATCTTAAAAGACACTAAGAAAAAGATAATAAACCAAGAGACAAAGACATTCGTTTCTCTCACTTTTTCTTAAGTCAAAACCTTAAAAATCAAAAGCATAGTTAAGAAAAAATCTTAGAAAGGGAAAAATAATGATAAGGACACATCTGACCTATCACTTGACAAATCTGTCAGGTCATAGCGATTTCACTTTTTATATACAAAGAGGAATTTTCTTTTAAAAGAGGTTTAGGAGATCTTGATAAATAGGCTAGGGAAAAAGGTCAATCTATGCGAAAAGAACAAAAGCGAAATATAAAATATCTGAAACGGGAAGAATGGCAAAAGCTAAAGGCTAGTATTGATAATGTCCGGGATAAGCTCATAATCGGCCTTCTCTATTCAACCGGTATGAGAGTGGGGGAACTAGCTTTGGTCCGGACCGAGAATATAGATTTTGAAGAAGGTTTTATCTGGATCCCCTGGGAGAACACCAAAACAAAAACTGCTAGAACTGTATATGTCCCCGGGGAAACAGTAAACGACATCAAGGCTTATCTCAGGCTCACCAGGAGAAAGGAGCGGCTCTTGTTCGGCCTGACAAAGAGAAGGATCCAACAGCTTGTCAAAAAATACTCAGAGAGAAGCGGGGTTGTCTGTTCTGCTCATACTTTAAGGCATACTCACGTAGTCCACGCCTTGATGGATAAAGTCCCTATAGCAGCAGTCCAAAAACAGGTAGGTCACAAGAGGCTAACCACTACACAAATATACTCTGACTTAGCCCCTGAGCAGGTCAAAGAAGCATATGAAAGAAGGGAGAAATGAAGGCAAAAACAAAGCAAAAGCAAATTGAGGTTGGCAGGATTGTGCTCTCAGATGAGCAAGACCTTGTTGCGTCTATTGTGAATGACGAGAAGCTGGATATCCGGGTTTTTATGAATACAGACAGCTATACCGGACCGACAAAGAGGGGAATTAGGTTTTATCTGTTCGATGATATTTGGCCTGAGTTTAAGAAGCTCATTGAGAAAGTTGACAAAACTTATGAGGAGCTATGAAGAAAATAGCAGAAATAGTCTTAGAAGCGCAGGGGACGCTCGGGAGGGTATTATCACAAACATCTATATCGGAAAAGAGAGCAAGTTCTGCTAAGGGAACTTGTTCATTACCAGGTGATATTACCAAAAAGGAATCCCATATAGCTCAGTCCATTGCTAAAAACCAAGAGGTAGTAAATGAGCAAGAAAAAGAATAAAAACAAGATAGACGAAACGATGATGTATTATGCCCAGAAAAAATGCGAGGTCTGTGGAAAGTTGATAGTTGGCCGTAGCCCGGGCTCCTATCGAGCAGCAAATTCGGACTTAGGGAACAAGTTAAAAGCACATAGAGAGAAGTGTCAAGAAAAATAAATCCACAGCTCCATGCACTAGGGGAAAAATAACGATATGGTTAAATTCCTAAAGGGGAATATTTTCCCTAGGAGATACTTAAGGATAAAGAAAAATATAAAGTTTGGGAGGAGCAGATATGAACAAGGAATCAAAGAACAAGATAGTTTACTATGACCCTGATAGTAACCTGGTTCAATGCCTCAAGTGCGGTTACATCTGGAAGCCCTTAATCAGAGATTACAAGGATTTTGATATCAAGGACCAGAAATGTCCTAACTGCTATGAGGCAAAAACAAGGATTCAGCCAGGGGCAGAATTTCAACCCAGGTTATAGGAGTCTTTGAAAAAATAGACTATCGGGCAGGGGTAGGTAGATAAGTTCATATTTTAAGAGATAAGCCCTGTTTTGACCCCTTAAAAGAGAGAAATGGAGCAGAAAGGGGAGAAGTTACGCTATGACCCACTGCGTTGTGAATTTGTCATGAGCAGAACGGGCTAAGGAAGGATTTTTGAATGGCCTATATAAATGACGAGAGAACAGCCGAAATAAGGAATGCCCTGGCTGTTATTTTGAGAGCCTCGTTTGACAGTAAACACCAGGATAGACTTGAGGATATAGTTAGGCAGGTGGGAAAGATCGGTAAACTACTGCCTCAGAAAAAATATTGAGAAGGCTTGGCCCGGATAGGCGCCTAAGACCAAGCCCCCACAGGAGAGAATCGATGAAGAAGACTCCCGGAAACAAGTATAACGAATTTCAGGAGCGAGAGCAAATCAAGGCGTTCTTATCGGAAATTCGGACTCAAAATAATGCCATCGGCAAGCGTCTGGCTAGTATAACAGCGATAGTTAAGTCAATGAGAGCCAGCCAGCTAGGAATTGACGTTATGCTGACGGATCTTGAGGAGGAAATAAAATAATGAGTAAAGAAAAAGTGTATCGAGGAATAGTCAAGAACTATAATGAAAAAAAAGGGTATGGTTTCATAGCCAGGTTTGATAAGCAGGGAGATCTCTTTTTCCACGTTTCAGATTTGGTGGACCGGAATCATAACCCGCAGCAAAATGATGAGGTAGAGTTTGAAGTGGCCGAAGGCAGGAAAGACAGGCAAAAGGCAATCCAGGTCAAAAGAGTAGTGAAGTAGAGAAAAAAGGCTTTGATACAGGCTCATACAGGCACTTTGGCAGGAGAAGGTGAAGCATATGACTCATGGAAAAAGGGGCAGTGATGGTGCAATTAAGCTTTTCATTTCTTAAGAAGAGAAAGTGTTTTCTCTGTGATAGCGAAGAAAATATCGAAGAGCACCATATAGACTGGAATCATAAAAATAACAGTCCAAGTAATCGTTTACTTTTATGCAAAAGATGTCAGGTCGAAATACACAGGGATCCTAGAGATTACCATAACTATTTGAACTTGGAAGAATTGAGAAAATTAAGGGATAAGATTAAGTCAAGAAGGGAGGAGGTGAGGAGATAGTATGGGGGTAATTAACTTTCATGAGGAAAAGGAGATCTCAAGGAGAGTCAAGAGCAGTCTAAGAAGAAGAGGGCTTAAAGTTGACCTGGAAACCGAAGAATGGGAGATACATGGCCCGCATCCACAAATGAACTACCAGGTCTATGTAGGCTATGTTGATTTTATTCCGGCACCTGATGCTAAATGTACCTGTCCACCAGGAAGCCAAAGAACATATTGCCCTGTGCATGGTGGTTGTTGCGTAGCTGTCTATCCCAGGGCTGTCTATGAAATTGAGGAGATTTCTAAGTGGTGGGATACAAAACCCGAAGATAGAATTTTCATACGAACTACGAACAATGAACAACGATGTTGTATGTAGTATATGGACTGTACAGTCCAGCGACGGAAGAAATTGTCCGGGGGTATCTCTGGAGGAATTCCTCCAAAATCAGGCCAAATCAGGATTTTGCCTCTCCTGGTGAGAAAAAAGACCCTCATACAGGCTCATATAGGCACTTTGGCACGGTAAGGCGAGTTATAAGCCGCTTATAAAATGAGCAAGGCTAGAACGTGAGGATTTTATTAAGCTAGTTCTATATTACAGCGATTTTTGAAATTAAAAAAATAACGGCCAGCTTAACCAACCTGGAAGAAGGAGAAGCTGATCGGAAAGGAGTTAAGTTATGCAACCTAGTCCTTCCATAACGAAGGGTAAAAAAAAAGGGTCAGAAAGTCAAGCTGTTTCCCGCTATCTCATCAAGAAAGCCCTTCTGAACAGGGCTGGCGGGTGTTGCGCTCATTGTTATAGCAAAACAGTCCCGGTAAGACTCTCCCGGGTCCACAAAAAAAGCAAGCAGCCGAAAGAATCGGATTATATTCTTCTCTGCCACGATTGCATAACCGAAGGCCAGAAGAAACGCAAAGAGGCTAAAAAGAGGCTCTGCGCAAGGAAGGCAGCCAAGCGCAAGATTACGAAGGGAGGATTTTGGAATAAGATCCGGAACAAGGTTCTTGAGAGAGATGGTTATAGGTGCGTGTGGTGCAATACCAAAGAACATCTAGGTCTCGGCTCGTTAATCCCGCCTTCAAGAGGCGGGAAGCTCATTTTTGATAATTATGTAACGACCTGCCAGCATTGCAGGCCGAGCAAAGGGAATAAGCTGCCTTTAGAGTTCATCGATGAAACTATCGATATAGAGGAATACCTAAAAGGGGAGCTGGACGAACACTTGAGGGTATTATCCGATGATGTTGGCAGATTTGTCAAAATTCGATTCTTTTTGTTTTCTGAAATTAGCGAATTTCTCCATCGGTTGACGAATGATCCCGAAATTCCTTCTTCAACTTCGACAAGAGCAGAGCTACTCAATATTAAGCTACTCAAATAGGCTATTTTTTCCTACTCACTGCTACCGCTGCGGTAATGCCTACAGCTAGGATACTCCCAGTAATGGCCAGAGTTTTCCAATTTGTTTTCAGCCACTCTAAAATACCGGCTATGGGGACTGGTGGCGTTCCTCCCAGATATTCAGCTTTTTTTTCATCAAAGGCTATAGCAAATTGCTTCACGCTTTCTCGATATGCTAGCAGGGCCGGTTTTCTGATGATAAAACTCCTCTGCCAATCTCTCCATCGATCTACCACCACTTGCCTCAAGGCCTGAAGGTCAGGAAAGTTCACTCCTACTTGTGCCTCAAGTGCGTCGAGCGGGCCCCCAGTTGCACTATCATTCGTGAGCTCGCCCACTATGTCGGCAAACCAGTGACCTGTATCGAAAAATCCAGAGCTCACAAGCCAGTTCCAGGCAGCCACTAACCACTCCCAAACGCCACCAGAGTTACCATTCCCATTACCTCCATTTATCGGAATATAACCAATTCGTTGAGCATTATTTAACATTTTTTCTCACCTCACTTCAATAGACGTTGTATCTTCAAGATTGTAAACTTCATTTTAGCTTGAAAAACTATGTTTCTGAATAATTGCTTAAAGCCAGTTAAAAAGCACTCTAGCCAACCTCGATTAACATAGGCTATCCCTTTTCTAATCTCTGGCACAGGGAAATCGTAAAGTTCTGAAAGTAAGTCAACAGATAAGCCAGCCCGAACATCTTTTTTGAAATTGTTAAACTTATTGTGTTTCACTTTTTCCTAGGCAAAAAATATTGTTAGTGCACCTAATCCTGCAACTCCTACCCAGGGAGCGTATTTTTTAATCTCATTTTTTGAGTTTATCGATCTTTTGGCTAAGACCCTCTATTCCCTCAAGAACTAAGTCTAGTTTATCTTTTGGTTTTGGAGGTGGCTTCTCTATTCGTTTTTCTTTTATCCTGATGGTCTTTTCTTCTGTTTTTGCCCCTCGGGTGATGATTGCTCTCCAATTTTTGTCCATTATATTTTTTCCTCCATCCCCATAAACGACACGTAGTAATTATGTTCTGCTTCAATGTCTATGTTGTTCAGCAAAAGCCTCATTTTTTGATTTTCGCCTATCAGGACAACAGCCGGATCGTGCCAAAAACTTTCGGCTTGAATTTTATAGCCGAAAACAATAATCGGCAGGAAGGGCAGGGGAGGTCGCTCAATATCGATTTGAGCACTCTGAACAACATCAGCATCGCAGAAAACCCAACCGCCGGCAAAATATAATTGCCAACCCTTGACTCCCGCATATAAAGGGATTTCTGCCTGGCCTAAAGCTCCCACGCTTCCCGTCCAAAGGCCAAACCATTGGCGTTGGTCAGTTCCCAGAACCGGCCGAGAAGGCGCTGCTTTCTGGTAAAAATCAGGCTTTCCGATTCCTTTTTTAGGAACATCGAACTCTCTTCTTGCCATTACATACCTCCCAATTTTCCGGTAATTACTACCAAGACGCTGATAGTGTGCGGGTAGGTATAATCTCCATTTTTTAATTCTACCCAGAGTCTCTCTCTTTCTTCTACCGGCTCCTCAATCCCATCAAAACTAGGAGTAGCACTATCCAGGGCAATATATTCTGTGGAAGGGCAGACCTTTTGCGCACTGTGTCCAAAGGCAACCTCACAAAGATTATTACAGCCGGGAGGAAAGGACATAGTAACGCTTTTTATCTTGCCGCTTATAGGGCAAACTTTATCAACTTCTAACCCTCTTAGAGGGTCAACTTGCTCCCGAAAATTGATCTGTCTGGTAACAGTAACCAATTCTTCCATATTATCCTCCTGTCAGAAGCTCCCCTGCTGCCTCTTGGGGACCTAAAAAAGTGACAGCAGGGTTCAAAACAATTATTGCGGCTGTCCCTCTCTGCCTTGCCGGAAAGGGACAGCTTGAGTCAATGGACAGTAAGGGAAATAAAACCCCTGGAAAAAAAGAAAAACCAAGGGCAACTAAAGGAGATGATCCCCGCCAGAAAAAACAAGAAAAACCAGCGGGGGGCGAAAGAGGTAACACCAAGAAAAAGCAAAAAAAGCTATTGAATGACTTCTGGGGAGAAACATCCCCCTCTTCCCCAAACCTCTTTTCTGTATTGCCGTAGCTCTTCCAGCGTAATCTCTCCTTTTTCTTCTTTCCTGTCCTCTGCTGCCTGAGAAGCAGTCTCAGCTAAACTTTCCTCAAGTTCCAGATTATGCAACCTCTGAGATTCCAGTTGAGAAAGCTGGCCCGACTCTTTCAAACCACTGGCTATCTGATAGGGACTCAAGGGGAAAAATTCCTTGATGAATCGTTCCTGGCCGCCCTGCCAGGGATATCCCTTTTTGACCATTTTATAAGGCATCTTTTTACCTCCTTCGTCTTATCGTTGGATTTCCAGCCGGTAAATAGCTTGTTCTGGGAATAGCATAACTGCCTGGAGTCGAAAAATGTCCGGACTCAAGGTCAATTTCAAGCGACGGATCCTCACCAAAAATTTTCCTGATTTCTTTTATTGGATCTTCTCTTTGCAGTTCTTCATCGAGTGTAATCATTTTATTTCCTTTCTATAATTTCTCTAGGAGTGACTCTGGAATCTACCCCGAAAGTCTTAAGAAACTCTGGGCTTGCTCCTAATCTTTTTCCTAACTGGTCTAAGCTCATATTTCCCTTTTGAAACTCCTTGATCAGGCTTTGACATTTTTTCTCTGGATTTGGCTGACAATATTGTCGAAAAAGGACTACTCCTCCCGCCAAGACATCACACACATCACACTCACTTGATATATTCGTTGCCATTGTCTCCACTCTTTGCTATACCAATATATTCTAGGCTAGGAGTAGTTCCCTTCTGTAGTTTTTTCCTAATAGCCCGGATCCTGAAATTAAACTGCCTAGCCTTCTCAAACACAGATTTTCTGTATTGCTCGACTTTTTTCAAAGGCTCAAAGAACTCGTATATTTCATCAGATGTAAGAGATAACTCTTCCCAGGCTGGTCTATTGGGACAACCCCCTGTAATAGCCTCAGAAGAGAAGCCCAAAAGCTCCAAAGAGTGATTTGTAAGGCACTCTCTACACCAGAGGATTTCAACGAGTTTTTGTTTGAGCTTTTCCACATCTCCAGCGTATTTCTCCAGGGCAATTAAATCGGAAAGGTGGTCCTCAAGTAATAATTCTGTTGAGAGAGTCTTTTTCAGCGTGTAGCGATTGAACTGCGTTTTATCTTTGGTCAAGTCAATCATTTAATCATCTCCGATTTAGGGGGAAGATTCGTCATTGTAGGCACTGGTGGACTAGTCATAATCCCGGTCATTGCGGCTTCTCTTTGGCTTCCAGGCAACATTTTCATAAAGTTGAAGAATCCGCTCAAAACCGTATTTTCAATTCCTTGATAAACTTTCAATTCCTCAAAGAAAGCCTTTAGCGGAGTTCCTGTGTTACCTTTACTTTGCAGCATCGCAGGAACGATTACTTTGGCAGCATCGGCAGCTCGTTCCAATAACCAGGCACCTTGAGGCGTCAAAACTTGTCCTGGTTGAGGTTGCTGCCCTGCTTTTTGAGCCTCTGTTTGGGCAGCCTGAGCCGCACCAATATCTTGCTGAAATTGGCCAAGTGCCTCTTCAGGAGTTTGCTGTTGAGGTTGTCCGGGCTGAGGTTGCTGTCCTTGTTGCTGTGCCTGTTGTTGCGCGGCCTGTGCTGCCTGCACCTCAGCAAGTAATTCTTCATTCGTTGGCTGTTTTTTGCCAGTCTTTTCTGAGGTTAGTTTTGTCTGTTTTTTTTGTTCTTCAGTATCTTTTGCGCTCAGGAGATTTTCTATCTTGTCAACCTTTTTCGTGTATTTTTTCAATGTGCTCAGAACTAAGTCGAGTTTATCTTCCTTGATTTTCTTTTCAGCCCTTTTCAAAACCTTGTTGACTTCTTCTTTACTAGGTTTGTCTTTATTTCTCTCTTTAGACTTCTTTTCAGTCTTTTTCTTAAACATTTTAGTCAAATAATCCCCCTTCCTTCTTCAAACCATGCTCTTTTGAAAAAGTCTCCACTCGCTCTTTAACCTTTGTTCGGCAAGCCTCGTTGGTGCAGATAGCCTCGGCAAATTTTTCTCCGGTAGGATCCTCACTCAGAAGTTTTTCAGCATCTTCTTTTGTATAGAGTTCAGCAACTTGCCTTTTTAAGCCCGGGTAATTCTCCGACTCTGCGAAAATTGCCTCTAACATTGTGGCAAAGGCATTTCTAGGAATTAGTGGACTGACCTGCTTTTCTGCCTCAGTCAGCGAAGGCCATTTTTTTAATGTTTCAGAATCACCTCTTGAAGTTGCGACAGCTTTGACCTGTTTCTCTACTCGTTGCAGTCCTTCCAGGAAGGACTTCTGCATACTTTGGACCTGATCCTCAATCTTTTTTGTGAACTGCTGCCTTTGTATTTCAGCTAATTTTTCTTTGGCTAGAATACCGCTGATGTCTTGTTCTGTTCCTACCATTATGGTCTCCTTTGATTAAATTTTTAGTGGTTCTCCTGGTTGCCAGGAGGGAGTCTCCACTTCAAAGCAATATCCGCACTTGATACAACCTAGAGTGTTATCCCGAAAGTCAAAAAACATTAAGTAGCCACATCGAGGACAAAGAGGAATCTTGGTGCCGCTATCCTTGCGTTTTGGTTCAATACTTCCCCCGATAGCTTCCCGCACCAGATTACCTAGAATTGCGTTAACATTACTTCCCTTGCCCTTAGCAAATTCCTTCAGGGCTTCGTATTCTCCGTTGCTTATTCGAGCTCCCGCTGTTTTCATTCTTATTCCTCTTTGGTCAAAATTTTTAGGATCCTGACACATTGATTTATAAGGCTCTGCCTTAACTCGGGATAGAGATTGCCTTCTATTGCTCCCCGGAGCGTTATGCGTCCTATCTCTGGCATTCCCTTACCTCTCCCTCCACATTCTCTTATGGAAATGAATTGCGAGACCTCCGGATCAATATGATCATAGCTAAAAGTATAGAGTTTATCAGCAGGTTTGCCCTTTTGGATCCTCATTATCCCTGTTCGTTGTAAAGGTTTATGAGTTCCACAAAATTCGCATTTCGTCATCTCAAATTGCATTTTGAACTCCAAAAAAAAAACGCCTAAACCAAAAATCTGAATTTATCAGGTTCTTAGTTTAGGCGTCGTTAAAAGGGGCCTTTTGGACTATGCCTAGTCTTTCTGCCCCCCTAGCCCGCACCCAAGTTTTAGAAGATTGAGCGACCGTCAATCCCTGGATGCTCGCAGGTCTTTTGTCAAAAATCCAAAGATTAATTTTTAATTAATTGACTTTTTGTTAATCCTTAACCAGACAGAATTAATTCCATTTAATTCCGATTAACATTAGCAGTCTATCAGACTCTTTTTTTTTGTCAAGTCTCTTGAAAATCAAAAAAATCTGGATTAAAATGGTGATTAATTACCATAAAATGCTTTGGGATAATTAGCCTAATAGCCTCAAAAGAGCAAATTAACCATTTCAAGTAATTTTTAAGGCTTTAAGGTTTGTCAAATTCTTTCCCAGAATTTAAGACTTTAACAGAATCAGAATTTCTTAGAAAGGGGAGGTATGATAGTTCATTTGTTCTGAGATGAGGGCAGAATGACCCCTGTATGTAAGCCAAATCTTCAGGATACCGGCTCTGTTTGAGAAAATTCTATTTTGAGTTTAAAAACAAAAAAATATAAGGAGATGATCACGAGGGACTTGCTTTTTTTTTTAGATCATATATAATTTACCAATGAAATCAAAACGGAGGATAAAAAAATGAATAAAACTTTTACTACTGAAGCTACTACAATACGAGTTTCAAAACAGATGACTGAAGAATTGCGAAAGTTGAGAGAGAAGCACAATCTCCCTAGTATGAGTGATGCTCTTGCTCTTATTCTGGATCAAAAAGCAACTGAAAAAGTAAGACAATTAAGGGAAGAATTGAACCTAGATGAGCTAAAGCAAATGATTGAAATGGAGAAAGCATTTACAACACTTCTATGGTTAGTTATTTCACTGGGAATTGACGAAATAGGTAGAGAAAAAATAAAAGAGGATCCTCTGTATCAAAATCTTTTTAAGCAATTAACAAATCTAAGTGAAAAAACTAAACTTGAAATTCCCAAAGAAATTGAGGACAGGATTAGAATTGTAGATGAGCCAAAAAAAGAGCAAAGAATTAAACTTACGGACAATTAAAAGAAAGGAGCCGGCCGAAACCGACTCCTCTCAATAAGGGCATATCCCCAGGGTAGGGAAAATAGGCTATTTGAAGCCCGTTTTAGCCCCTCTTCCCTACATACATAGCAAAGTGCCCTGATAGTGTCAAGGGTGTTTCCTTTAAGGAACAAAGAAAACTCGCTCCGGAACGCCTAGCGTTCTCCATGCGGAGCGATTTGAGATATAAAATGGAGAAATTATTGACTCGAAATTATAAAATGAGGCAGGCTGGAAGTGTTATGGTTTGGCAAATTCCTTTTCGCTTCTGGTTTGCCTCATTAAAGGGAATTTGCCATGGCAAGAAAAAGGAAAAATAGGTATAAAGAGAGGATCGAGAAAGGGAATTATACATCAATTCCTAATGAAATTTTTGAGGCAATCTATCAACAAGGCTTTACCAGGAATGAAAGTAAGATTTTCTGGTTTATTGTCAGAAAAACCTGGGGATGGGAAAAAGACCGAGAAATAATTAGCTTAAAACTTTTTGCAGAGAATACTAATTTATCAAAAATAAGTATATCTGAAGCCTTACGAACACTACAACAGCGAAGAATTATTACCAAAAACGGTAAGAATATCTATGAAATACAGATGGACATTGATAAATGGATACTTAAAAAGAAGATAAAAAACAACAAGCTAGAGGGCAAAAAAATTACCGAAAACGGTAATAATCTTACCGAAAACGGTAAGAGCCTTACCGAAAACGGTAATAAATCTTCTCTCAAACCTTCTACTGAAGCTAATCAACAGACGCCTAGAACTACTATCTTAAGAACTACTATATTAAGAAAAACAACAGCAACAGCAAAACCTGCTGCTGCTGATATTTCTCTTCTTCCAAATCTAAAAACAAACCTAAAAATCACTCTCAAAACCTGGGGAATCTCCGACAATAAAATCAATGAACTCTTGAAAATTCTCATTGACCATGGTCATATAGATATAAACGAGCATATCAATCTATGGATAGAGCATATCAAGCACATAAAACCGAAGAACCCGGCTGGCTTCCTGATAACTATGGTCAAAGAGAACGCAAACCCCCCTAGAATAGAAAGCCCCACAGCTAGGAAACTGAGAGAGCTAAAAGAAGAGGAAAAGGAAAAGCTTTTCAAACAGGCAAAAATTGAGTTAGGCAGGCTTTCCTCAAAAAAAGCAATTTTAGCCTGGCTTCACAAACTTCCAGAAAGCTATCACTCCAGACTTGAAAAACACTTAAACTATGTCTATCCGACAAAACATAGTTATCGGGAAGCAAAAAAAGAGTGGTTAGAAAAGCCGGTCAAATCTTCTTCTACTTCCCGGAGAGATGATAAATACGGAGACCTTTATGAGAAATGATAATCGCATTTCACCTTTTATATACAAAGACGAAATTTCTGACGTGCTAGAGTCAGGTGGTCCTCATAAATAGGCAGGGTAAAAAGGTCAAAAAATGAGAAAAGAACAAAGACGAAATATCAAGTATCTCAAAAGGGAAGAATGGGAACAACTAAGGGGCTGTATAGATAATGTCCGGGACAAGCTCATAATTGAAATTCTCTACTCAACCGGTATGAGGGTAGGGGAGTTAAGCAAGCTCAGGATTGAACATATAGACTTTGCGGAGAGCTTCGTTTTTATTCCCTGGGAGGACACAAAAACCAAAACTACCAGGACAGTTTATATTCCCCGGGAGAGCTTAAACGATATTAAAGCATATCTCAGACTCACCAAGAGAAAGAAAGGGTTACTTTTTGCCTTGGCAAAGAGAAG
>JABUBM010000110.1_pt1 | contig 17515 bp, 14 predicted proteins | sample 7240321 | NCBI WGS metagenome assembly JABUBM01 (sample SAMN07256344, study PRJNA390944) | subsurface metagenome | isolation source: Methane hydrate marine sediment | place: Pacific Ocean: Eastern North Pacific, ODP site 1244 | collected 2002
TAGGGAAGAGGTGGAACAGGAAAAACTACTTTTATTGCTTTATTGACCAAATATTGGATAAAGAAAAAATCTTTACTCCTTGTGGATATAGACCCTGACGAGAACTTAGCAGAGATGGTAGGGATAGACTTGCAAAAAGAAGGAATAAAAACTATCTCGGACATTCTCTTTGATATCCAGAAAGGAAGAGTGGATGATGAGCTAAAATCTTTACCCAGGCCAGTTCAAATTGAATACATGTTTCATCTCTGCTTGTATGAAGGGGATGGCTTTGATTTATTTTCCTTAGGGGCAAAATGGACAGAAGGGTGTTATTGCCAGCCGAATAATATTCTGAAGTCGATTATTCCTAAATTGTCAAAAAACTATGACTATACTCTCATCGACTCACCAGCGGGCTTGGAACATCTGAATAGGAAAATAATGTCGGAGATAGATAGTATAGTTGCCATAGTTGATCCATCGAAAAAATCCTTCCATAATGCGAGAAGGTCCTTAGGAGTTGCCAGAGAAATCGGGATCAAATTCAAGGATTTCTATGTTGTTTCCAATTATAGATTTTCTAATAACCTGGAAGGATCAATCAAGGAACTGGGACTAAAACATATAGGCAAGATAGACCGTGATGAGAATGTTGAGGAATGCATATTAGAGGGAAAATCTCTACTTGGCTTACCAGAGGATTCCCCCGCCTTTCTTTCTGTTAAAAAGATTATAGAGAATATGAATGCAGATTAGAAAAATAATCAGAAAACAAGTTCAAGGTTCAAAGTCTAATGTTTTTTATTTATCTTGTTTATCTGTGTGGGTCTGCGTCCTAATCAACTTGTAATTGAGAGATATAAGATAGTGGGAGACTGAGGAGAACCAGGTTTAAAAAGGGATAAATACAGAGCAAGGAAGGCTATATGAAGAAAAAGGTCAAGGTGATTTTCTATCCCAAAGAAAAGATAGTTGAAGTAGACAAGGGAACGAATCTATGGAAAGCAGCTAATCAGGCAGGAGTATACATTAACAGTGTCTGTGGAGGAGATGGGATTTGTGGAAAGTGCCGCCTTATTTTAAAGAAAGGAGCGGTGGAGACAAAATCTACCACCCTCCTAACTAGAGATGAAGTTAAAAGAGGTTATATTCTTGCCTGCCAGACTAGGGTAGAAGGAGATGTGATAGTAGAGGTTCCTGTCGAATCGAGGCAGAAAAAAAGGAAAATATTGGTGGATAAAGATGCTGATCGTTTTCGAGCTCTTCATCCTTCTCTTAAGGAAAAGGTTCCTTTCAAATACAAACCTTTAGTACAAAAAATGTATCTGGCACTGGCTCGACCCTCTATTCATGATAATCTATCTGACCATAAGCGCCTTTACCGCTATATCCAGCGAAAAAAGAAGATTCCTGTAATGCAAAGTGGTCTTAAGGTAATACGTTCTTTACCAGAGCTCTTGCGAAAAAATGACTGGAAAATAACAGTAACTCTGGGGATGAGGGGAGGAACAATAGAGGTTATTCAGTTGGAAGGAGGAGATACCACAGGGGAAAATTATGCTGTAGTAATTGATGTCGGAACTTCTACGGTAGTAGCTCATCTGATAGACTTGAATACCGGTGAGACTATAGACGCTGAGGCCACTTATAATTCCCAAAAGGTTTATGGTGAGGAAGTTACCCGACGGATAATTTATGCCGAGCAGAACAGATTAGATAAGTTAAGGGAGGTCGTAGTTGGTGATATAAACAATCTTATTACTGCCCTGGTTACTAGAAGCAAAGTAAGATTAAATGATATTACGGCTATTCTCTGTGCTGGAAATACCGCTATGGTCCACTTTCTTCTAGGATTCAATCCTTCCCGGATAAGGAAAGAACCTTATATTCCCGTTTGTATTTCTCCTCCTCCTATTAGAGCTGTCGAAATAGGAGTAAAGGTTAATCCACGTGGTCTTCTTTATTGTCTTCCCAGTATAGCTAGTTGGGTAGGGGCAGATATTACGGCTGGTATTCTAGCTACAGGTCTTTACCGGGCAAAGGATTTGACTATGCTTATAGATATAGGGACAAATGGGGAGGTTGTTATTGGCAACAGGGAGTGGATGGTTTGTTGTTCTGCTTCTGCTGGTCCAGCCTTTGAGGGAAGTGGAGTAAAGTGTGGTATGAGAGCAGCTGAGGGAGCCATAGAGAAGGTGAGTATTAGGTCAGGAAAGGATATTAAATATACTACTATAGGTGATAGCAGACCGATGGGAATATGTGGCTCGGGATTGATTGATCTCATAGCTGAGTTGTTTACGACTGGTTTTATTGATAGGTCGGGAAGATTGGACCTTTCTAGAGATAACAGAATTAGAAAAAGAGATGGAGAGGCAGAATTTGTTTTGGTCCCTGCTCAGCATTCAGCAATAGGAAAGGATATAGTGCTTACCCAGCCGGATATTGATAGTTTGGTTAGGGCGAAAGCGGCTATTTTTGCCGCGGTAAATATACTGATTGGCTCACTTAATTTAGGATTCGAGGATATAAGAAGAATATATTTGGCCGGGGGGTTCGGAAATTACCTTGACAGAAAGAAAGCTCTTACTATAGGGCTCATACCAGATTTGCCTTTAGAGAGAATTCAGTTTGTGGGAAACACCTCTATTATGGGAGCAAAGATAGCTATGCTCTCGCAGGAGGCTTTAGAGACATGCTATGAAATCAGTCGGAAAATAACTTATTATGACCTTATCACTCATTCCAATTATATGGATGAATTCATGTCAGCTAAATTTTTACCTCATACTGACCTGGACAAGTTTCCTGATGTATCGGTTTCAAAGACCGGTAGTGTCAAGAATTGTATGATGAATATGAAAAATAGAAATCTAGAAGGAGATCAAAAGTGAGAAGCAAGGTCTATTTTGCCAGAGCAAGAGCTCAATCCGGAGAGACCAGTCTTTTAAATAAGACAGGTAAGCTTTTTAAAGAAGCAGGTTTCGATGAGATTATGAAAGAGGATGACCTGGTAGCTATTAAGCTTCATTTTGGCGAGGGAGGTAATACAAGGTTCATTAGACCTATTTATGCTAGGCAGATTGTAGAGCAAATTAAGAAAATGAAGGCTAAACCATTTCTAACCGATGCCAATACTCTTTATCGAGGGACGAGGAAGAATGCTGTAGACCATTTGAATACAGCTATTGGTAATGGTTTTTCCTATGCTACAATTGGTGCACCGATTATTATTGCTGATGGACTCAAAGGGAAGAGTTTTAGCGAAGTGAGAATTGACAAAAAGCATATCAAGAGTGCAAAAATAAGCAATGAAATTTATTATGCTGATGCTCTCATTGCGGTAACTCACTTCAAAGGACATGAGGGGACAGGCATGGCAGGTTCAATGAAGAATTTGGGTATGGGGGCGGCTAGCCCCGCCGGCAAACAAGTACAGCATGCCGGTGTGCTGCCTTCCGTAAATAAGAACGTATGTATAGGGTGTGCCAAATGTAAAAAATGGTGTCCGGCAGAGGCTATAACCATAGAGAACAAAAAGTCATTTATACATTCTGAGAAATGTATCGGCTGTATGGAATGTGTCACCGTCTGCCCAACTGGTGCTATTTCTATTATGTGGGATGAGTCCACCATAAATCTACAGGAGAAGATGGTTGAATATGCCTATGCAGTTTTAGAAAATAAGCAGGATAAAGCTGGTTTCTTTAGCTTCGTAATGGATGTTACACCAGATTGTGACTGTTGTAACTGGAGTGATGTAAGTATAGTGCCTGATATTGGCATTCTGGCATCCAGGGATCCGGTAGCTATTGAACAGGCTTCATTGGATCTGGTGAATGCTCAGGAAGGGATAAAAGATACAGCTTTGAAGAATGCATTTTCATCAGGAAAAGATAAGTTCAGGGACTTACATCCCACAGTAGAGGGCTGCTTGCAGATTGACTATGCGGAAGAGCTAGGTTTAGGGAGTAAAAGCTATAGTTTGGTGGAAATTTGATTAGTTCATTGACCTATGAACAAGGTGATAGATTATGAGTCAGGTATTTGGACCGGTACCCTCTAGAAGACTGGGGTTTTCTCTAGGTATAGACACAATCCCCTATAAAACCTGTAGCCTTGATTGTATCTATTGTCAATTGGGCAGGACCACTAATAAGACTATTAAGAGGAAAGAATATATATCTTGCGACGATATTCTGCCTGAAATAGAGGAGATTCTTCTTAAACAGAAAGAAAGGATTGATTATATTACCTTTTCCGGTTCTGGGGAGCCCACCTTAAATTCCAGGATGAAAACGATAATCAATAGTATCAAGAAATTAGCCTCTATTCCCATAGCCGTACTAACTAATGGAACTCTTCTCTTTCAACCAGAAACACGGGAAGAGCTGATGGAGGCAGATTTGGTTATTCCTTCTCTGGATGCAGTAAGCGAGGAAGTATTTGAGAAGGCAAATCGTCCTCATCATTCACTGAGAATTGATAAAATAATAGATGGATTAAGTGATTTTTCTCAGGAGTTCAAGGGGAAAATCTGGTTGGAGATTATGATAGTGAAAGGAACAAACGATTCTCCCCAGGAGATAAAGAGGATGGCTGAGGCAATTGAGAAAATAAAACTGGATAAGATTCAATTAAATACTGTTGTTCGTCCTCCAGTAGAAGAATTCGCTCAGCCTGTTAACTTAGAGGATTTAAAGAAGATAAGGAGGACTCTAGGGGAAAAGTGTGAAATTATAGCTGAATTTAAGAGACCAAACCAAGAATTTTATAGGGAGGATATAGAGAAAGGGATATTAACTATGGTTAAGAGACGTCCGGTTACACTGCTTGATATTTCTCGTTCCTCAGGAATACATCAGAATGAGGCAATAAAATACCTGAATATACTGAAAAAAGAAGACCAAATATTGACTAAAGTTCACAGAGGAAAAAGATACTACTCCAAAAAAAACAGCGGATAGCATTTAGTTAATTGTTCATAGTTCATTGTTCATCGATAAAGCCAACACTTTCCTCTCCCTTTTGGGGAGAGGATTAAGGTGAGGGGTATGAACTATGAACAAGATATGAATTATAGTTTTTAGCCTAAGGAATTGCTCTGACATATTACTGGAGGTGATAGAATATGCGTGGTCCTCCTTGGTGGCGAGGAAAATTGAAGAATGCTGGGTTTAGGTTAACTCTACCTCGACAGATTATCTTGAATGTTTTGAATACAACTCCTAAACACTTGAGTGCAGAGGAGATATTCCTTCTGGTTCATAAAAAGTATCCGGGGATTGGTCTGGCTACAGTCTATCGTACTCTGGACCTATTAACCGACATGAATCTGATCAGTAAGTTTGATTTTGGCGACGGGAGGAGTCGTTATGAGCTAATAGGTCGATCTCCCAAGGGATACCATCATCATCTGGTTTGTGTCGGATGTGGACGGATAGTTAATTTTAGTGATTTTGCTGAGAGAGAGAGAAGCTTTATCCAGAAGCTAGAGATTGAACTATCTCAGAGATATAAATTCAAAATAGATTCTCACCGAATTTACTTTTACGGAGTATGCAAGGAATGTCAGTAAGTCATGATGATATTCTGTTTGGCAGAAATGTGACTAAATAGATAAGACATATTTGTAGGAGGATAAAGAATGCGGGAGTGCAGTATAAAACAGAATAAGAAAAGGTGTAATTGCAGCTATGAACCCTGCAGTAGAAAGGGAATTTGTTGTGAGTGTATCACTTATCACTGGGAGATGGGAGAATTACCAGCCTGTTTTTTCCCCGATGATATAGAAAGAACCTACGACCGTTCTGTTGGAAGATTTATTAAGACTTACCAGGAAAGAGGGCGCTGGTGGTGAGAATGGTGGGTGGTTAATTGGTGAATGGTGAATAGTCAAAAAGAAAAAGAAGCTTAAGTTCTGGATACTCGATTCTCGATACTTGATGCTCGCAAAAGACAAAAAAGGAAACTAAAGACGAGTATCGAGTATCTAGCATCGATTCACGATTCACGAAATACCATTCACGAATACTGTCCGCATGTATTCCTTTAGAAGGATGTAATTAATGATTACTTTAAAGTCAAAAGAAGAGTTGAAATTTCTTAGAGAAGCCGGGCAAATTGTAGCAGAAGTTTTGGAAGAATTACGAGAGATTATTATTACAAACTCAGGAATAACCACAAAAGAGCTGGACCGTTTTGCTGAGAGCCTGATATTGAAACGGGGAGCTAAGCCAGCTTTTAAGGGATATCGTGGATTCCCCTCTTCTCTATGTACTTCCATTAATGAACAAGTTGTTCATGGTATCCCCGGGTCTTATAGGCTGCATTCAGGTGATATTATAGGCCTCGATTTGGGAGTAAGATTTAATGGATACTATGGTGATGCGGCTGTCACTGTGACTGTGGGTAAGGTAAGTGATGAAGTAAAGAAATTATTGCAAATTACCGAAGGGGCACTATACAGAGGAATCAAACAGGCAAAGGTGGGAAACAAGCTCTCTGATATTTCTTATGCTATCCAATCTTATGTGGAGAAAAATGGATTTTCTGTAGTAAGAACTCTGGTCGGTCACGGGATTGGAAAAGCTCTCCATGAAGAACCGGCAGTGCCTAATTTTGGCAAACCTCACCAGGGTCCCCTCCTTAAAAAAGGAATGACATTAGCAATTGAGCCAATGGTTAATACAAAAAGCTTTGAGGTCAAAGTAAAAGAGGACAACTGGACGGTGGTAACAGCAGACGGTAAACCCTCTGCTCATTTCGAACATACCATTGCTATAATGAAAAACGAGCCAGAAATATTAACATTAACTAAACAAAAAAAAAGAGAAGTGTGAAATATAACAGCAGACGTTATTATCCATTCAGTCAGTTTTTAAGGGAAAGATTCGGTTGCAAGGTTTATAAATTACCTATAGACGCTGGTTTTACCTGTCCCAATAGAGATGGTAAGATTGGTTACGGTGGTTGCACTTACTGTTATAACCCAAGTTTCAGCCCTTCCATCCTTTTACAAAAATCAAGTATTTCTCTCCAGGTTAAATATACAAAAGCTTTGCTCAAAAAAAAAGGTAAAGTTAGCAAATTTTTGATCTATTTTCAATCCTATACAAATACCTACGCAAAAGTGAAGATTCTAAGGAGGCTGTATGATGAGGCTATTCAGGATAAGGACGTCATCGGCTTTTGCATCGGAACCAGACCTGACTGTGTTCCTGATGAAGTGCTTGACCTGATTGAAAGTTATGCTAAGGATTACCATATCTGGCTCGAATATGGACTCCAATCAATGCATGATGAGACACTTTTAAGAATTAGGAGGGGTCATAATTTTGCTCAGTTTGAAGATGCAGTTAAGCGAACGCAGGGCAGGAATATTTTTATCTGCGTTCATATTATTCTGGGTCTACCGGGTGAGGTAAAAGAAGATATCCTCAAAACAGCTAGGGCGCTAGCCGGAATGGGAATTGATGGAATTAAGCTCCACCACCTTCAGGTTATTAACAAAACAGAGTTAGTCAGAGATTTCCAAAGAGGAGAGTTCAAGGTTCTTTCTTCAGAAGAATATATAAAGCTTGTCTGTGATGTGCTTGAGCTGCTTCCCGCCAGGATTACTATCCAACGACTGGTAGGAGAAGTTCTTCAAGATAAGATGCTTGTCGCCCCTCGCTGGAATCTCAACAAACATGAGATTCTCTCTGCTATTGACCAGGAGTTTACAGGCAGAGGTTCTTTCCAGGGCTCAAAATTTGATTCCAAGAAATATCGATGAACAACGAACTATGAACAAGGCAGTGTACTATGGTTTTTGGCTTTGTTTTCTAGCTATGATAATTTATCCTATACGCTATCCGCTAAACGCTATTCGCTGTCTTTTTCTATATGGATTGTTCTGGTTGGGAAGGGGATCTTTATTCCCTGAGCCTGGAGCTCCTCGTAGGCGGCAGAAACGATCTTATCCTCTATGTCAAATCTATCCTTGAAATTATGAACCCAGAAGACCAGCCTGAAGTTAAGGGAAAAGTCAGCCATTTCCATAAAATATACTCTGGGAGGAGGGTCTTCAAGAATTCCCTTTATCTTATTAATACAGGCAAGGAGAATTTGTTTTGCCTTCTTTATATCCGACCCGTAGGCTATCCCTATCTTAATTACCATCTTTAGGTTAATGGCGGGACGTCCGTAATTAGTAATTTTGGTTGTCACCAGGCTATTATTGGGAATGATAATTTCATTTCCCTCATCAAAAGATTTTATACGGGTAGATCTTAAGCCTATGTCAATAACCTCTCCTATTTCTCCAGTTTCCAGTTTTATAAAGTCGCCTATCTTAAACGATTTATCAGCAATGAGAGCCACTCCACCAAAGACATTAGCAAAGATGTCCTGCAAAGCAAAACCTATGATAAAGCCAGCAATACCCAGGCTGGCTACTAAAGCAGTTACTTTTATACCCCAGACGTCAAGGATGAAGATAAGCAAAAGGATAAATACAACAAAGTTTAGAATTTTTCTGCTTATTACTATCAATTCGTGCCCTCTGGCCTTACCCGTAACTGCCTTTCTTTGTGTAAACCAGGTTTTGATAAACAAATTGATGAAGAAAGCGACTAGATAACAGGAAATGCCTATCACTACGGAGGCTAACGCCTTGGAAGAGATACTTTTGACTAGGGCAGGAAGAGGGAGGAAGTTAAGGGCAGTGGCTATTCCGGCCAGAAGAATAAAATAGAATACAGGAGTTTTAATTCGAGCCAGGATAATATCGTCAAGCTGGGTGGCGGTTTTTTTTGTCCATCGTTCTACCAGATGAGTCAGAATAAGATAGACAAATTTCGCTCCCAGGAAAAAAATCACGAAACTCAAAGCTGCTTTGAAATAAGGACTAATACCAAGTTCTTCCAGAAATTTTAACATCCCGATTCTCTCTTCATCTAAGTTTTTTTGCTCCCCTTTTAAGATATAACAAAGTATCTCTATGTCAAGAATATCTTTCTTTTGGTACCTGCTATGGAGCTTCCTCAAATTATTATTCGCAAAAATCTGGCCGACCTTGCCCTGCAGGGCGTATAAAACGACGTCTTGGTAATCTAGCACGGGCGGTTGACAAACATTCAATAAGTGTAATAATATGATACGGAGCAACATCATCAATTCTCTAAGATTAGAAATGAGCGCGGAAAAGAGAGATAGAGATTGGCATTAGCCAGAACGGGAAAGTTCGCTAATAGCGAGGTAGATAGATGAATGAATGGGAACGTATTTGTAGAGAAGTCGTTAATGATGGTTTATTGAGAATTGATTCAGAACATACTGTTTGGTGGGCAAACGAAATGATGGCTACCATGCTGGGGGTACCTCACTGTAAGTTAATAGGAAAGAAATACTATGAAATATTGCCTGGCAAAAAAGAGCCGCTCTCTTTTTATCCTCTTTCCCAGGTCGAGAAAGGTAGCAGCTCCACCTCTGATGAGATTTATGTTTCTCATCTAGAAAAATGGTTATTGATAGAGTATTTCCCTGATTCTAACTCAAAAGAAGAAACCAAAGGAACAATATGCCGTATTCAGGATATTACCGAAAGAAAAGAGAAGGAGAGGCAATTAGAGCAAATGGACCAGGTCTCTGCTCTGGGAAATACAGCCGCAGCTATTGCTCATGAAATAAATAATCCATTAGCCTCTATTTCCATTGATCTGGAAAGATTATTGAAAGACAAAAATAATAGAAGACTGGCCAAAGACCATACGAAAATATTGAGGATGACCGAAAGAATTTCTGATATTGCCGGGACCCTGCTCGATTTTTCCAGAAAAAGACCGCTCCAATTCAAGAACGAACATGCCAATGCTATTCTCGATGAGGTTCTAGCTATGGTTGCCAATAGATTTGTGGTTGGGAATAAAAAGATTATTAAACGATATACTAAAAATCTTCCTGCCATAAAAGTTGACTCCCACCAACTTCAGCAAGCTTTTCTCAATTTAGCAATAAATGCTCTGCAATCATTAAAAGAAAAAGGTATCCTTTTCGTTATAACCAGCAATATAAGCCAGGTTAAGCATGTGAAAGTAACCTTCAAAGATACCGGCTGTGGCATTTCCAAGAAAGATATGAAAAAAATCTTTGATCCCTTTTTTACCACCAGACAAGATGGAAGTGGACTGGGATTGACTATTGTTCATCGAATTATCAATCAGCACGGCGGGACTATAGAGGTCAAAAGTGCTCTGGGCAAAGGAACGCGGGTGGATATTTTTCTACCTTCAGTGCTGAAATAGATTTTAGGCCTGAGGTTTTCTGGTAACTAGCCGGCGAACCACGTCATTGCCAGCAGCGAAGCGGTGAAGCAATCTCAGGTCTCCCTCCGGAAGGTTCGCAGTGAGAGATAGGAGTTTCGGCGGGATTTTCCCTGCTGTGTCTTGATGTTATCCTGCTAGACAGAAGGAACAATCAGCAATGAACAAAATCTCAGTAGGTGAAGAAGAAAGAATTAAGATAATGATCGTAGAAGACAACGTGGAAGTTGCTGAGTCTATCAAGAACTATCTCACTTCGGAGAATTTCGAAGTCACAATTTACAATGAGGCTCCTGAGGCATTGACAGAGCTGAAAAAGGGAGTCTATCACCTTGTCCTTTTGGATCTAAGAATGCCCAAGATGTCAGGGGAAGAGATGTTGAGGAAGATGAGAGAGGGTGGCTGGAATATTCCAGTAATAATCCTGACAGCTTATCCTAGTGTAAAATCGGCCATCGAATCCCTAAAATTACAGGCCTTTGATTATATCGAAAAACCCTTTAAGATGTCTCGTCTATTAGATACTATTAACTCTGTAATTAAGGAACGGGGAATTACTACCCGCCCCAAAGAAATACTGATGTCCAGGGTGGGCGAAAGAATGAGATTCCTGCGGAATGAGAAAAAACTCACCCTAAGACAATTAGCGACTCGAGCCGGAGTCTCACCAAGCTTACTCTCCAAGATCGAGGTAGGAAGCAGTTCACCATCCCTTTTTACTATTTATAGGGTAGCAAAATCCCTGGAAATCAGCTTAAGAAGTTTCTTTGAAGATATGGAAGTCTAGTTTATTCAATCTTTTCCTGAACGGCCTACCAAATCTCAGCGAACAGTAAGACCATCCTACTGTATCATACCCAAAAAGATTATTCATTAACTCAGATTGAACATAACGAGAAGTAGTAAAAGCTTTGTAGGTAAGCGTGAGATTACCTACTCTCACAAAAGATGAGCGATAATTGATCCAAGTATCGCAAACAAAAAGGATAGGGGAATCGCTCTTAAAAAGGAAGGAACTCATGGAAAATGAAGCTTGGGTGTTGACTTATATTAAACTACTTGACAATTATTCAAAATGTGTTATAATATACATATAAAATGATTCAAAATGTGCCATATATGCATATAAAAAGATTTCGGATAGCATTAATAATTAAGAGGATAGTAATTGGATTTAGTTTAGTGAAGAAAAGTATTTGAAGCTTGAAAAAAAGATCGGGGCCTGCTGCAGGAATGACAAAGCCTGACTCAGTACTGAGTCCAGGAGGGACTCAAAAACTCCGCTAACAGGACTCCAACCCTCAAGCTCTAAGCTCGAACTCTTAAGTGCTACCGTTGATTACCGCCCAGGGCCTAGCACTTTCGATTTCTCTATTTCACATCAACCTGCCAGAACACGATCGGGTAGAACCAGTCTCCAAGCTGTTGTGACATCAGGCATAATGTAAGGAGATCCCATCCAACAGGTGATAATTACAGATGAAGGTAGAGACTAAATTTGCATCTTTATTTATTATCTTAGTGGTCTTAGTAGTCCTTCCCTTCAGCATTTTAGAGCGTCGAGCAGTGAGTCTGGAGCAATGGGTCATAATAACAGCCCTTTTGACCATAGGCACATTAGCTTTTATTGTGGTCAGCAAAAGGATCACCCACTCTATTAGTCAGCTTCTACACCAGGTTAGCAGTTTCTTGCAGGGAGATCTTACTCAAAGAATCAAATCTAAGAGTAAAGATGAGATAGGCAAGTTGGCAAATGCTTTTAATCAAATAATAAAGACAGTGCATGCTGACAAAAAGGAACTAGAACAGCTCACCAGAAAACTAAGCACCTCCACCCAACAATTGAAAAAGAGAATTTCTGAGTTATCAGCTCTCAATAGAGCTACCAAAACTCTAAATTCTGCTTTAGGTTTGGAAAAAAAAATACAATTAATCGTCGATAAGGCCATTTCTATAGTCAATGCCCAGAAGAGTGTTTTTGTTCTTACTGATCGGCAAGAAAATGAACTAGATATAAAGTGTACGCAAGGAGAGAACATTAGGCCAGAACTTCACCGGGAACTTGCCCGCTGGGTCACAAGAAATAATGAACCGATCTTGCTGAACGGAAAATCTAATGATTTACAATTCAAAGGATTGTTGCAGGAAAATGACGCTGGGGCTGTTATGTGTGCGCCGTTGAAAACCAAGAATGGTCCACTAGGCAGCATCAGTGTTGAACGTTCAACCTCCCAAGAAGGATTTGTCGACAGTGACTTAGAACTGTTTTCTACCTTTTCCAATGAGGTAGCCTTGGCCTTGGAAAATGCTCTGCTGGCCGATAAACTGATTGAGTCCCGCGAACTAGATTCTTTTAACAGGGTCACTTCGGTAGTTATTCATGATTTAAAGGGTTCCATCAGTGGCTTATCAATCTTACTCAGTAATACGGAACAAAATTATGACAATCCCGAATTTCGGGCTGATTTAACAGCTATCATCGCCGATACTGTGAAAAAGATCGAGGATTTGGTAGCTAGATTAACCAGTCGCCCACATCTCTTAGAGCTTAAATCTGAGTCCATAAAGCTGATTATTGAGCGGGTGATAGACAAGTTAGATTTGAGAGAAGTTGAGGGTATCGAGTTAACCGAAGAATGTGAGGAATTGCCAGATCTAATGGTTGATAAAAAGAATATGGAAAGAGTATTTGAAAACCTCATTGTTAATGCTTTGGAGGCTATGCCAAAGGGAGGAAAGCTTCGAATAGCTTCCCGGAAAGAGGGAGGGATACCAACTGCTGTTATTGAAATCACCGATACTGGGCACGGCATGACGCAAGAGTTTATCAACAACGGTTTATTCAAACCATTCCGAACGACTAAAGCCAAAGGTCTGGGTTTGGGTCTATTCTCTTCTCGAGAGATTATTTTCTTACACGGAGGAAAAACAGAGGTGAAAAGTGAAGTAGGTGAAGGAACAACATTCATGGTGAAACTACCCATTTTTACTATGGATGGCAGGCTCAAAGCTATAAGAGAGACCTAGGAGAAAGTCTAGAGAATGAAAACGGTATTAGTGGTTGACGATGATGATGGTCTAAGAAAACAGATTCATTGGGCCTTTAAGGACTGCTATCGGCTCACTCAAGTTGCCAACAGGACTCAAATGCATGACGTTCTTCAAGAAAATTCTATCGACCTGGTGCTGTTAGATCTTCACCTTCCCCCCCGCCAGAGTACGCCAGAAGAAGGAATTAAGGCCCTGAAGGAGATTAAGAGCGTCAATCCTGGAATCAAAGTGATTGTCATCACCGGAGATAATGAAGAAGAGACATCTCTGAGAGCCATAGATAATGGTGCTTGTGATTATTTTTGTAAACCCCTGATCTTGGAGGACATGAAAGTCATTCTCGATAGAACTCTCTACGTCCAGAGCCTAGTGCAGAAAAATCAGCAACGGCTGGAGAAGCTCGTAAAAAAGTATAGCTTTGCTCAGATGGTAGGCAAGAGTAAGGAAATGACCCAGCTTTTTGAGATGATTGAAAGGATTGCTCCGACTGATTGCACAGTCCTTATCCAAGGAGAAAGTGGAACCGGAAAAGAACTGGTATCCCGGGCCATTCACTATAATAGTGCGAGAAGAGACAAACCCTTTATAGTGATAAACTGTGCTGCCCTGCCGGAGGCTCTTTTAGAAGCAGAGCTCTTTGGGCATGAAAAGGGTGCCTTCACCGACGCTGGGTATAAAAAAGACGGCATGTTCGAAGTAGCTGATAAAGGAACTATCTTCCTTGACGAGATCTCAGATATGAGCCCCCGCATGCAGGCTAAAATCCTTAGAGTGATTCAGGAAAGGTCTTTTAACCATCTGGGTAGCACAAAGCCTATTCAGGTAGATATTAGGATTCTGGCCGCTACCAATAAGGACCTGGAGGAGTTGATCCACGAAGGAACCTTCAGGGAAGACCTCTACTACAGATTAAATGTCGTATCTATTTTAGCTCCTCTCTTGAGAGAGAGAAAGGAGGATATTCCTCTATTAGCCCAGCACTTTTTAACCATGTACGCCACCCTCCGTGGGAAAAAGATAAAAAGTATTTCTCCTCAGGTTATGGACCAGCTTTGCAGGTACAGTTGGCCAGGCAATATAAGAGAACTGGAAAATGTAATGGAAAGGGCAATTATCCTCTCAAGTGGAGAAATTATTTTGCTCAGGGACCTTCCCCCTCACCTGCAGTCTGCCTTCCCCCGTGAAGAATCATCCCCGTCTTCTCTTAAAGAAGCAGAGAGAAAGCTTATTCTCGATGCTTTGCGGGCTACCGGAGGCAACCAGAGCAGAGCCGCTCAGCTTCTCGGAATTCACCGTACCAGTTTATGGCGCAAACTAAAAACATACGATCTCGAGCCTTAGGATTATCGCAAAAAGGTAGCTTTTCCTTTCTTCACTACCAGCTTTACGCTGGTGGTACTCTCCAGGGCATAGACTGAGCCGTCATAGGAAGTAACATATAACAATCTCCTTCCCTCGGCGGGGGTGCAATTTATCCTTGCCTGAGTAGCGTAGACCCACTTCTCTTCACCTTTATCTCGGTCGAGCGCATATACCTTTTCATCTGAAGAACCAACATAAACTGTATTTCCTGTAATAAGAGGGGCAGCATCCACCCATCCACCTGTCTCAAACTTCCACTTAAGTTCGCCAGTTTTAGCATCCAGAGCATAAAGGAAATGGTCCCAGGAACCTACATACAGGATACCATCCGCCAGAACAGGAGAAGAAGAAATAGCTCCTTTAGCCTCAAATCTCCACTTCATTCCGCCTGTCCGGGCATCCAGAGCGTAAAGGAAATGATCCCATGAACCTACATAAACCCTTTCTTCTGTTACCAAAGGGGAAGAGGATATATTCCCTCTCGTCTGGTATTTCCACTTTAACTTTCCACTTTGGGCATCCAGAGCGTAAACCTGATAATCTCCTGAGCCCACTACCAGCAGATCCTTTAAAATACCAGGCCCTGCATCCACCCATCCTCCCGTTTTGTAAACCCACTTAAGCTCTCCACTATTTGCTTCCAAGGCATGAATTCGACCATCCGAACACCCCACATACACTAAGCCATTAGATACCACTGGAGAGGAGTATACACTTATTCCGGTGGAGTATCTCCATTTCAATTGGCCACTTTCTGCATCTAAGGCGCAGAGATATCCATCGCCTGTTGCGATATATACCAAATCACCATTCAAAGTGGGTGCAGAATAAATCCTGTCTTCAGCCTCATATTTCCAGACCACCTCACCGTGCAAGCCACTCAAAGCATAGAGGAAATGATCCCAGGAACCTACATATAGTTTGTCCTTCCCCACTATAGCAGAGGAGGATATAGAGGCACCAGTGGGAAACTTCCATCCCAGAATCAGAGGTGGTTCAACAGAAAAAGAGACTAATTCAATACCTGCTGCCGCAACTTCAATCAAACCGTAATTGGTCTGGATTTCCATCTGACTAATTATGCCTGAAATTCTGTCCCCGTTTTTCATCACTAAAATGTCCTGATTTTTCTCCCCCTCCTCAGATAAACCCGAAATTATAACTTCACTGATCCCCTCTGCACTAACTTCCACTGGGCTAACTTCCACCAACGGGTAGCTGGTTTCAACCTCCACTTTGGTAATCTCACCGGCAATCCGGTCACCGTTTTTCATATATAAAGTATCTGCAAGAACTGATGAGGAGATAATTAGCATCACCGCTATCACTGCCAAGGCTACAACAAAAGCCCTATTGGGCATTCCTGACCTCCCATTCCAACCTTTTATTTTTCAGATATCCATACTTTCTCAAACTCTACGATTCCTGTAGAACTTATTGCCACCCCCTCTACTTCAGGAGAAAACGCAATCATCCCCTTGGTGTGAACCAGAGGGATACAAGAAATATCCTGTTGAACAATCTTTTGAGCCTCCTGGTAAAGTCTTGTTCGCTCTATCTGATCGGTAACTTGCCTTGCCCTTTCCAGAATTTCATGAAAGAAACTGCTCTGGTAGAAGCTCCAGTTGGTATTACCAGGCTTCCCTAGAATTTCCCTATCCAATAGAGGGTAGAGAAAATTATCAGGGTCGGGAAAATTTGCCCTCCATCCGCTAAGAGCCATATGATGCTCACCCTTCTCGCACCCTTCTAGATAACTCCGCCAATCCATTTCAATTACCTGCACATCTATTCCTACTCCAGCTAAATCATCTTTTATCTCTTGTGCTATTCCCTCCAGGTCTGGCAGGTAAGAAACCGGACTATCAGGTATCAAGAGACTCAGCGTAAGCCTTTCTACTTTTGCCTCTTCTAATAGCTCTTTAGCTCTCCCAGGGTCAAACTCGTATTCCGGGACATTTGGATTATATCCCCAGAGAGTAGGAGGAATTAAACCCCGGGCTACTATTGCTTTTTCCGGGTAGAACATCTCTTGAAGTTTTTCTTTATCAATGGCTCTGTGCACTGCTTCCCTTACCTTCACCCGATTTAAGGGGCCTTTTCTCATATTCAAGGCCAGATAGACCACGTCAAGATGGAAAACCTGTATCAGTGTTAGCCTATCACTAAATTCAACTGCTGATTTAGTCCCAGCAACATCTTCCAATTGGGCACTCTGTATCTCTCCTTCTATCAGGCCCTGGATCCGACGATGCTCCTGGAGAATAGGACGAAATATAAGACTATATAAATAGGCTTTCTCTCCCCAGTAATCTTCATACCTTCCCAGCACCACCTCACCATCTTTCTTCCAGCCAAGTAGTCTAAAAGGACCGGTCCCTGCTGGATGTTGATAAAAATTCTCTCCGAAGGCTTTCACCGCTTCTGGGCTAACTACCATAGCTGCAGGACTGGTTAGAGCATAAATAAAAGGGATATAGGGTATCTTCAGAGTAAATTCTACCGTGTATTCATCTACGGCCCGGACTTTATCAATTATCTCTCCAAAAAGATATCTTCCATAAAAGTACTTTTCCTCATAATAAGGGTGACCGGGATCAAGCTGTCGCTGAAAGGAAAATACTACTGCATCTGCATTTAAAGGAGCCCCATCATGGAACTTTACCCCTTTCCTCAAATGGAATATCCACTCCTTACCCTGTTCTTTGACCTGCCAGGAGATGGCCAGACAGGGTCCAATAGCTTTATCCTCTGTCAAATATTTCACCAGCGGCTGGTACATAGTTTCACACACCTGAATAGAGTTTTTATCCAGG
>JABUBM010000112.1_pt1 | contig 17473 bp, 17 predicted proteins | sample 7240321 | NCBI WGS metagenome assembly JABUBM01 (sample SAMN07256344, study PRJNA390944) | subsurface metagenome | isolation source: Methane hydrate marine sediment | place: Pacific Ocean: Eastern North Pacific, ODP site 1244 | collected 2002
GCTGCGCCGATATACGCTCATCTTCAGTTGCAACGTGAATCGCTTTTATACCATACCTATAAATAGCATGTTGAACGGCGCTTTTATCCTGCTCTATCTGCCATTCCTTTATTTTTTTCCTGACTTCAACAACTAGTTTATTTTCAGGAGGATATCTTGTTCTCAGATATTCATATACAAGTCCACCTAAATGTAATACAATCGACCCATCATCTTTACTTAAACTACTCACCATACTAGTTCTAATTAATTCCTGGCTTGCTTTTCTCAACGAAATGGGGTCTCCACCTGTCAATCCCATAAGTTGTCCAATTGTCAAATCTCGCCTCGCAGCCATCACAATTGCAAGAATATTTTTTTCCAGGTCTCCCAATTTTTCATAAATATTCTCATAACAGAACTTAAGCGGCTCTTCTATTCCACCACCTTTCAGTAGCATATTGGGATCCATACCTTTACCGACTGCCAACACAAACCATTTAATTAGTAATGGATTAAACTTCAATGATTGCACATAAAAGTGCACAACATCATCTTTTATGCCCAATAAGGAATTAAAATTATAAATGTTTACCAAACTACGGAACAGAGCCATTGCATCTTTTGGTAAAAATTCTGCTAACTCATATCTTACTTCAAGCTCACCGAGGCCAACCCTAGAAGTAAGAAGAAGCTTCGAACCAGACGGTATATATAACGCTAACCCTCTAATTCCTTCAGAAATCGTTTCGAGATTATCCACGACTAAAAGTGTCCTGGTTAATCTCATTTGTTCTATTACCCTATCCCAATCTGTCCTATTATTGCCACCGTTTCCTTCGCCCAAGACTTCCGATAGACTTTCAATAAGATGACCCACAGAATCGACGGCATTATTTATCTCCCGTATACCCTCCGTAGTGAGGTACTTCGTTTTCAATGAAACCCATACTATTCTATCGAATATTGTTAAGTTTTCGTCTATTATGTCATTACATACCCTCAGAGACAGCGCAGTTTTCCCAATACCACCTTCTCCCACTACTGTTATTACCCTATGTTCTGACTCAATCCATTTCCTCAAGTCTTTCCTTTCCTTCCGTCTGCCAATAAAACCCGTTTCATCAAATTCAGCTGCCGGTAGATTATGAATTATTAGCTGATCCTCAGCCCAATAGGAAGGAATTGCTTTATCTAATATCAAATCTTCCCTATTTACTCCTTTCAAAGCAATTTCAAGCGCGTCCCATTTCATTGACTTCGCGATGCTTTTAATGCTTTCTGATAGTTTCAATAATTTTGGTAAGTCATCCAACTCTAATGGCCTTACCGGATGCATCACACGCTTTCTTATAGACAGAACCTCAGATTGGTTAATTAATTTTGTTGCACTTTTTACATCATCAATCATAATGTTTTTCGCACTTGAAGCATGCCGATTCATAATGTTCACCAAATCACCCAAATCAAGATAACGAAGCAACTCTTCAGCATATGTCTCGTCTATTTTTAATGTTGGGTTCCCCAAATCTTCTGACATCCTCTTCAATGCCCGCTCTTGTTCATCTGTACTAAAAAACTCCGGTTCAGTAATTTGGAAATTATTGACCAGATTTTCCGCAACAGAACTTTCAAAGCCTTCTATTAATGCAAAACATTTTATCCTTGCCAATCCAGATATCACCATTTTTCTCCTCTCTACCCCCCCTCTTTTTTATTCAATTCTTACATTAGTACACACCGCTGATTCTATCATCACATCATGTAACAATCAATACCATATTACCCCAACTGAAATATCTTTCATTTCGACTATTCATATAGAGATTTGTTTCTACTCTTCCCATATCCTATCTTTATATCCCCAACTCTAATTGTCGGCTATCACCACCACCATTCAAACCACGCCTACGCTCCGGTCTTTTTTTCTTATCACCTTGCCTCAGTATAGCTTCCCACTTCTCATTTTGCATCTTAAATACACCTTTCCAACCATCTTTCCTTACATCTACAAATACACCAAACCAGAAATTAGTTTTCCGCCTCTCTTCAAACTCAATTAATGATAGTTTCACTAGCTCATTATCAGGAACGTAAATACCCTGCTCTTTCTTATAGAATTTGCCAAACTCCCACCAATAAGGGAACACCCAATTCTGACTAAATCTCGCGCTCACAAACTTGTCATCTTTACCAAGATATCCTGCCAAGTACGAAGCAGACTTAAATGGATTTTTCACCTCCTGTAATCCTGTTATAGTACTTAAATAATGACTTTTCCAATATTCCCTCATATCATTTACAGGCAAACGGTTATCTCCATATGTCATTACATGCCAATTCCTTCTTTTCCTATCACCTTGTATGTGTTCTACCAGGCAATATTCCAATTGTTCATCCAACCTGGCTAACCATTTCCTCATCATTGACCAGCTATGACTGAAATTCATACCAGCTTCAATACTCTCATCACTTTCCGTTAATGTCCACCATCTAAACCGCTTAATTTTAGCTAAACCAACCATTATTCCTACTCTCGCTTTAACAAAGAACCTTGCTGCCTTTCTTTCCCTTTCCCAATCACGGTCACTTTCGTACGTATTAGGACAAGTAAAGGAGGACATGTAATCTTCATCATTTTCGTATTCCTCCAACCTATTATTTGCCCGCCCTGCCAACAGGTAGTAAGATATAGGCGGGGGGAATGAGACGATATTTAAGGGCGGGCCGCAATCCTCCTCTTAATATTTTTGCCTCACTTCCCCCCAGCACCATTTAGAGATTATTTTTCCTAGGCCTACCTCCTTTCTTACCCCACTCCGAAGCCTTGCCGGGGTAACGCTTTTTCAATACTTCCTGACCCTTCTTACCTATTTCAGCGAAGTGCTTCTTTCCTCGCTTTCTCAGAAGAGCCAAGCCGCCTTTCCTTCCTGCCTCGCTTACCGTAATACCTGCCACCATCCTCATCTTTCCCATTTTGTTTAATAAATAATTCCCTAAATAAAAAAGGGGAAGCTCCTAAAAAGGAACTTCCCCTTGTGTGTAACCTTATTCAAATAAGAAAGGTGGCTTCCTGCACAGAAACCACCTTTTTCCTGAAAGACTAAACTGCGTTTAGTTAAGCATATTTTCAGACTTTTGTCAAGTTGATTTTGTGCGTGATTAAAAACTATTTTTCAAATACACCCTAAATTCCCTCTTTTTATCTGGTGGCGGGCGGGCTAAAGCCCTCCGCCCGCCTTGCTTACCGCTCCGTTTGGTGTCTTTATCTCAGCCCCATTATATCAGCTGGACTTGCTTTTTCATGTGCTTTCAGCGCATCTTCCATTCCCAGCGTGGCAGTATAACGCCTCACCATTTCCAATTCTGAGTGTCCGAGTAAATACTGCAGGTTAAAAACGTTTTTATCAACCCTCAGGAAATTCAGCGCAAACGTATGTCGGAAGCGATGCACACTACCGCTACCGTTAATTCCAGCCCTTTCTTTTAGCCTTCTCACCAAACACTGAACACCCCCACAGCTTAACGGTCTTTTTTCTTCACTAAGCCATAACTCCCGACAACCATTATCAGGACGATGCATCAGATAACGCCAGAGAGATTTCTGGGCCACTTTCCCTATTCTTACGACTCTTTCCTTATTGCCCTTGCCCATGACCCTTATATTGCCGTTTGAAGTATTAATATCTTCCAGTGTCATACCAATCAGTTCTGATAACCTCACGCCAGCATCAAGTAATACCAAGACAATTGCTTTATTACGACTACCTAGAAACTTGGCATGCCGCTCATAGTCCTTATCACATACCACCAGCATACGGCTTATTTCTTCTTGACTATAAGGCTTGATAACCTTTGTCTTTGGCTTGGCTACCTTTATCTTTGCTGTCGGGTTTTCTTTTAAGAAGCCTTCTCTTACTACCCAGCCGAAGAAGTTAGCTAGTACCACAAAGTAATGGTGGACAGTAGTATGAGATGCTTTGCTTTGAGAAGTCTCTGACCCGGTTCCTTTCAGCCCCCAACGGCACTTCTCATTGACAAGATACCCTAGAAATTCACGGATATGCCATTCCGTAATCATACGTATGTCGTCAGGCCAATCTTGCTTTTCGGCATACCAGAGGAAACGCTTGAGGTTTTCCGAGTAGAATTCTACTGTGCGGGGACTTTTGCCCTCAGTTTGTTTTGTAAGTACGAATCCATTCACCAGAGACCTGAGTGAAGTCCCTGGCGGTGCTCCCGGTCTTGTACCAATAACCATTACTCATTTTGCGGACCCGCCCTTTTTCCACCGTATCAGGTGGTCTATCTTAGATTCAGCCACCTTTGCTACTTCTGAAGTATTAGGTGGTCTGACCATTGAATCTTCTATCTATGGTCGGGGTGGCCGGATTCGAACCGGCGACCACCTGAACCCCATTCAGGTGCGCTACCTGGCTGCGCTACACCCCGACTTGCTTTCAAACATATTAGCATAATCTATTTCTAAGGGCAAACAAAGGATGCACCAGCCAAACCAGCTATGGACGGCATATCTCAAGTATGCTAACATTGTGCCTTGGACTAGGTTACCCGGAAGATTTTACTGTGAGTTAATGTCAAAAAGGGGTGGTCAGTGCCATGGCAATTCGGACAATGCGTCATCTTCCTGACCCGGTGCTGAGGCAAAAAGCTAAAAGACAATGCAGCAGGCAAATGGTGTGGGGCTAGCTGCTCCTCAGGTAGGGGTATCTCTGCGAGTTGTGGTAGTCCAGATGCCGGGTGAGGAGCCTATCGCTATTATTAATCCGAAAATAGTAAAACGCGCTGGGGAGCGGGGAGTGACAGAAGGTTGCCTTAGCGTTCCTGGCTACGCTGGCGAGATAAAACGGTCGGTTTCAGTCACAGTCAAGGGACAGGATAGACAAGGGAAAGCAATTAGACTCAAAGCCACTGAGCTTATGGCTGAGGCTCTGGAACATGAGCTTGACCATCTCAATGGCATCTTATATGTTGACCATATAGAGAGTCAGGATAAGTTACATAAGATTGAGCCTGAAACTGGAGACGGGAGGATGTGAAGCAATGAACACCCTGGTTCAATGTGATTTCGATGGCACAATCACTGAGGAGGATATGAGCTTCCTGTTGCTGGATTCCTTTGCCAATGAGGGTTGGAGGCGATTGTTAACCGAGTATAGAGAAGGCAGAATGTCTGTTGGCTATTTCAATACCGAGGCTTTTGCCATGGTTAAAGCTGATAGGCAAACCCTACTCAAATTTGTGAGGAGTAAGGTTAAGATACGAGCCGGGTTTCACGAATTGCTGGCTTATTGTCATAGGAAGGGCTTCAGGTTTGTCATCGTAAGCAATGGTCTGGTTTTCTATATAGAAGCAATTTTAAGGGATACTGGCATAGACAACATTGACATACTGGCTGCTCAAACTCATTTCAGCCCCAAAGGTATTGAGGTCAAATATATAGGGCCAGAGGGCAACCAGATACAGGATGGTTTCAAGGAGGCGTATATCAGGTTATTCTTAAAAAGGGGTTATCGCATAGTATATGTGGGAAATGGTATCTCCGATGGCTTACCAGCAAAGCTAGCCCATCATATTTTTGCTATCGGTGAGCTACTTAATTATTGTAAGGAAACGAATCTTAATTGTACACCCTTTGCTGATCTTAATGATGTAGTCAGGGGACTGGAGCTTTTGCCGTAGCCCCATAATCCCTCTCACCAAATATCTTACTGCCTATTCTCACCATATTAGCCCCCTCGTCCAGGGCAATCTTATAGGAATTTGTCATCCCCATAGAGAGATACCTCATCTGTATATCAGGCAAATTAAGTTTTTTGATTCTTTCAAATATCTTCTTCGTTTCCACAAAATAAGGCCTTGAATCTTCAGGGTTTCCAAAGCGAGGCCCCATAGTCATCAGACCCATTACTCTTATGTTGTTTAGACCTGAAATCTCTGTTACCAGTTGTTCGGTCTTTTCCGGGAATACGCCTGATTTCTGCTCCTCACGACCACTATTTATCTCAACTAATACCGGCATTATTTTGCCAATTTGAGCACATCTTTTATCAATCTCCCTGGCTAGCTCTAAGGAATCAACGGTTTCTATCATATCAAATAGCTTTACCGCTTTTTTCACCTTATTTTTTTGAAGGTGTCCTATAAAATGCCACTTTGCTTTGTTGCCTATTATTTCATAAGCTCTTTCGGCTTCCTGGACATAGTTTTCCCCCAGAATTTTTACACCGGATTCGACTGCCTCCAGAATTTCTTCAGGCCTTCTTGTTTTTACAGCAGCTACCAATTGAACCCCATCAGGTAGTTCACTCAGTATTTGGTCAACATTTTGTTTAATCATTGTAGGTAACTCACTTCTATTTTATTTCCTCAAGCATTATTCAACCTACAAGGTAACGTTCATAACATCTTGACAGCTTTACCTTCGCTCTAGCTTTTTGGATTTTAGTCCATCAAACCATGCTTTGCGGATACTTTCCTCACTTTTCAGTTCTCCAGACATGACTTTTGTAAGTACCCTCTCTGCAAGCTTGCCCTTTCGTTCAAACGGTCTAAATATTTTCATTAATAAATAACCCATAAGTGCAAGGACAACAATCCCATTAGTTATAGAACTCCACAGGGTATTCGTACTTGTCGAATAAATTAGTGCTACCAAAGCAATCAAAACCACACCGACATTCAATACAGTACCCATAATGCCAAACTTCTCACTGGTAAGATAATTTACCCAATCACTGACAGTGAGATAGGATTCCTCTTCGCCTTGATGGTGTGAAGAGCTTACTGATGGAGAACTCCCAGTACTTGGCAGATTCACTTTTCTTTCCTTACTTTTCACCTAAGTTCCCTCCTTTATAGCGTCTGTCTAGGATTGTATCTTCCATTTTTGAGTTTATTATACCATATGGACAACTCATCATTGACATAAGTTCACATAAGGGACTACAATCCAGTCAAGAAGGAGGTGAGATAAATGGTGAGTTACTGGGAAGAACATAATATTGGTGATATAGTAAACCAGATTCTCTCGGAAGTGGAAGATGAGGGTCACCACTTTGGTAGACCATTCTTGACAGCGTACCAACTAGCAATAGAATTTGATAGCAGACATCACGACATTGTTACACATTTGGATAAACAAGTGGGTGGTGCTGGTATAGGTGAACGTACTAGTCTAGCCCAATATTTAGCTCTAGAACTATCCAGACAAATTAGGGATAATCCTGATTATCCCGTTGAAGGTGCTTTCATTTCTAACCGATATGTTAGAGAACTATCATATAATCATAATAATGCGATAATTAAATCATCTCTGACAGGTACAGGTTATAGCCTTTCTATGTTTCGTTTACGCACTGGTTAAGGAAGAACGAGACTCATTACCATTTGACATGCTTATACTAACCAACTATGGATGAATACAACCGCAGGCTATCCCCAAACCTCACTGGCCTGGTATAACGCTCTACCATCTGAATGGACTCCCACCTATCCTTTTGGGATATTATGTAGTATAATAATCTTTAAGACTAGCCAGTGGGCTTTCTTTAAGGAGGTGTCCTATGCCAAAAGGCACGATCAGACGGCTTATGGACCGTGGTTTCGGGTTTATCAAGACAGAGGATGACACAGACCTCTTCTTCCATCGCAACGCTCTTGAAGGAGTGGAATTTAATAACCTTAGCGAAGGACAGGAAGTTGAATTTGAGAAGGGACAGGGACGTGATAGTCGTCCGTGTGCAGTTAAGGTGAAGCTTGCGGGAACTGAGAATAGCCAGGCTGAGGCTGAAGTGGGCAGCACTGACACTGAGACTGAAGGCGGCGGCGAGGCTGCATAGTAAGCCCAGCCAAATGGATTTGGAAGGGGCAAGCTGACTTCGGAATAGTTCACCCAAGGATAGAGGCTGTAACCACATTCCGCATTCACTATTACTTTCAGCTTACTATGGGAGAATACAGCTTCAAACTACACTCAAACCTCACTGACTTAGTATACCGCTAGGCTTCATACGCCAGATATTTTCCCCAGTGCTAAAGTGATAAGTAATGTGGTAAAATATTGAGTCGCTTTTCCTATGGGGGAGTGTCGGAATTGGCAGACGAGCATGATTTAGGATCATGTGCCGCAAGGCGTGGGGGTTCAAATCCCCCCTTCCCCAGTTTTTGCAATTCGTTTGAGCAAGCCAGCGGTAAGAAATTTGCTGACGACAGCATACTGCTTCATCACAACTGATTCGTCAGCTAGACATTGAACAAAAAGGTGATTACATCACCATCCTGAACTATATAGTCCTTGCCCTCCAGCCGTAGAAACCCCCTTTTGCGAGCCTCAGCCACACTACCACACTTCACCAGGTCATCATAACTGATTACCTCTGCCCGAATGAAGCCCCTTTCCATATCGGAATGGATTTTGCCGGCGGCTCTGAGGGTACTGGTGCCATTTTGAATAGACCAAGCCTTAACTTCACCCGAGGCTGTAGTGAAGAACGAGATTAGCCCTAATAGTTCGTAGGATAGTTTGATGGTGCGGTCAAGCCCGGATTCCTTTATACCAAACTCAGCGCGAAATCCCTCAGCAGCACTATTATCTAATTGAGCCAACTCCATTTCCAACTTGCCACAGAGGGTAATAATACGGCATTTTGGTCGTGAATAGTGCGAGTTCAGTTCAGCTTCTAAGGATACTGCCTGAGGTAGCTGGTCTTCCCCAATGTTAACCACTATTAATAGTGGCTTGGCACTAAGAAACTGGTAGTTAGCCATAACTCTGGCCTCACCAGTGGTTAGTTTTAGTTCCCGGATGGGCATATCTTTTTCTAAATCAGCCTTCACCTTCATTAGCATCTCTTGCTCTCGGAGAAGACCTTGGCGCTCAAGTTGCTTAGCCCCTTTTAAGGATATATCTATTCTCTGCAGCCTCCTCTCAATAATAGCTAAGTCGGAGAAGGCAAGCTCTAAATCTATAGTGGCAATATCCCGCTCTACATCCACACTGCCTTCAATATGGGGTATGCTTTCATCGGTGAAGGCTCGGACTACATTAATAAGAGCATCTACATTGCTAAGTTGAGTCAGGAATTGACCACTTATACCCTTTTCCTTAACCAGACCCTTAGTTGAAGCACCTATATCATGGTATGTTACCTCAGCGGGAACCACTCTCTTGGGATGAAGCATATCGGTTAGTATTTTCAGGCGGGGTTCTGGAACCTTGGCTATTCGGGCATGCGAAGCTGCGCCCCCTGTATCAGCTTTACCCTTAGTCAGGGCGTTAAAAGCGGTTGTCCGGCCGCTCTTAGCCAGCCCTATGATGCCAATATCAACCATTTTATTAATGGCCTGATGCTACTATTTCTCTGGCATGTTGAAGGGCAGTGTCTCTTTCCTCTTTAATTAACTCTCTATTGGCGGCTAAATCTAATAAGGCAAGAAGGGCGTCATGGGTGCCAATGCTACCAATCAATTCGATAGATTGAATCCTTAACGCAGCGGAAAGTCCTAGGTCAGCGGCAATAGTCGCCAGTTTCTTTAGTTCATTAGCTTGTTCTGCCATTATATCTCTCCTTTTAGCGCCGGCAATGTTAGCCAGACAAAGTATTACTACTTATGTTTATTCTACTCTTTATACAACCATTCTTCAATAGAGACTATTTACCAACCTACCCCTTTTATAAGAGAAGAGAGAATCAGTTATGTAAGAGAAGCTTCGCTCATCAGAGGCGACTCTGTCAACCCCTTCAATCTACTTTATTAAAATTAAACGGTTTCATCTTCAGTGTGATAAAATAAGAGACTTAGAAATAGGGAAGGCAAACCTTGTTGTATATACTATGGGGTCAGGATGATTATTCCCTTGGCGAGTCGCTTGAGGAGATAAAAAGAGGTATAGGTAATCAAGCACTTTTAGCGGCTAATACCACTACACTTGATGGTCAACAAATGACCTTAGACCAATTAAGAACCGTCTGTGAGACGCTACCCTTTCTGGCTGAAAGACGTCTAGTCATCGTTAAGGGGCTGCTGGAGCGCTTTGAACCTAGAGGCAAATCTAGCCGCCGGAAGAAAATCACACGTGTAACTAACCACCAAAACGAGTATAAATCATTAGGTGCCTATATTAGCCAGCTTCCTGATAGCACAATATTAGTATTAATAGGTAATAGAGTAACCAGCAAAAATCCTCTATTCAGTGAACTTTCCGCCAAAGCAAAGGTAAAATCTTTTCCCCTGCTGAGAGGTACTAGGCTGCGTCAGTGGATTCAAAAGCATGTAATGGAGGAAGGCGGCACCATATCTGCCCAGGCAATAGACTTACTGGCTAAACTGGTGGGTGGCAATCTATGGATTATGACAAATGAAATTAATAAGCTCACCCTATTTACTTCAGGTCGCCGCATCGAGGAAGGGGATGTTAAGACGGTAGTAAGCTACGCTCAACAGGCTAGTGTTTTTGCTATGGTTGATGCTATTCTTGAATTCAAAGTTGGACTAGCCGAACAATCATTGCACCAGTTACTACAAAGAGGCGCTAGCTCAGCCTATCTTCTGGTTATGCTATCACGGCAGGTTCGGATGATAGTCCGAGTAAAGGAGCTAAGGAACCAGAGAAAGGCCGAAATAGAGATTCGGAACAATCTGGGTTTGGCTTCAGATTTTGTCTGGAAGAAGACGATGGAGCAAGCTAAGAGGTATCCTCTGGGGCGGATTAAGGAGGCATATCATAAACTTTTAGAAGCTGACCTCTCTATTAAGACAGGGAAATATGAGGGTGAGCTGGCACTCAATATCCTAATTGCTGAACTATGCCGGCAAGGCAAGACGCAGGTAGTTCACCCCGGTCGAACTTGACAGCCTTGTGGGCAGGATGCTAAAGTTATATTAGCCTCTAAATTATTGTCCAACCAAATAACGCTACTTACTACTAGATCCCTCCTTTAGAATCGGAGCGGACAGGGAGGTGAAGTAGCACTGAGCCAACAAAGCACTAACACCCAGCTAAAACAGTTATGCAGCCAGGGATTATCACCAAGGCATCTAATTCTGGCTAGCAATCGGGGGCCTATCGAATATTATTTTTCTGAGGATAGGCAGCTTCACTCGCGCCGTGGCAGTGGCGGCGTGGTCACTGCCCTTAGTAGCCTGGCTAAATATGTAGAACTTAACTGGATTGCCAGTGCCATGGGAGAAGGTGATAGAGAGACAGCACGAAGGGCACAAGCAGGGCGCTTTAAGGTAGAAGTATCTGATGAGAACCTGTATCTCCGTTTTATTGCTAGCCCCGGAAACACATATCACAAATATTATAGCGTCATTTGTAATCCGCTTCTCTGGTTCCTTCAGCATTACATGTGGAGCTCATCCCGTACACCCAATATCGACCATGTAGTTCACGATGCCTGGGAGAATGGTTATGTGCCTGTAAATCAGGCCTTTGCTCAAGCAATTATTGATGAGGCAGCGGGAAGCGAGACACCACCAATAATAATACTAAACGATTACCACCTCTATTTGGTCAGTGATTATATTCGGCAACAGATGCCAAACCTGGTAATTCAGCACTTTATTCATATTCCCTGGCCATCACCAAGCTACTGGCGATTGTTGCCAAGTTCTATGCGGCAGGCAATCCACAGAAGTCTATGCACTACGGACATTGTTGGCTTACAAACAAGCCGAGATGTGCATAATTTTCTTCACTGCTGCCAATCACTTATCGATGAGGCTGAGGTGGATTATGGTCAGCAAACCGTTAGAATAAATGAGCATATTGTCCAGGTTAAAGCTTACCCTATATCTATTGATGTCGTCGGTCTTAAGAAAATAGTCTCCTCACCCGGTCTAAAAGAGTATGAGGAAAAATTGCGGCCTCTTTGCGGAGAGCAAACTATAGTCCGTGTAGATAGAGCCGAGCCCAGTAAAAATATCATTCGTGGCTTTAGAGCCTTTGATATGCTGCTAGAGCGTTACCCTCAATTCGTAGGAAAGGTCAAGCTTATCGCCTTTCTAGTCCCTACTAGAACCCACCTGAGGCCATATCAGAGGTATACGCAGGAAGTTGATCAGCTAATTGAAGCTATAAATAATAAGTACCGAAATAAAGAGTGGCATCCCATCGATTTCTTTTATGAGAACAACTACATACAAGCTATAGCTGGCATGCGTCTATATGATGTCCTGTTGGTAAACGCTGTTATTGATGGGATGAACCTGGTGGCTAAGGAAGGTCCCACGGTTAATAACCGTGATGGAGTCCTGATACTATCAGAAACAGTTGGTGCCTGTGAGCAATTAGGGCAAAACGCTCTGACTGTGGCACCGGCTGACCTAGAAGGGACAACCCAAGCCCTATATACCGCATTAACAATGCCTGCTGACGAGAGACATAAGCGTGCTACCGAACTTAAGAGGTCAATTGAAGAAGAGGATATTACCAACTGGCTTTTGCACTTATTACAGGATGCAGTTAACTTAACTCAACAGCGGTCTGAGAGAGCCACTTGAGAAAGCGCTCTACATCATCTACCCCGTTCAAGGTAAAGTCGGCTTCTTCAGCCAGCTTTTCAGGCATTTCCTGACTAGTGATGCCAATGGCAAAACCATGAAAATCTAGATTGCGGGTGGCGGCGCGTATAGCTCTAAAGGCATAAATATCAGTGATATCATCACCCAGATAGACACCACCCCGCAAGTTATACTCCCGTATTAAGTCCAGAATACCCGTGCCCTTGTCCACTCTCACTGGTGGTAGAAGGTTAATAGCATATTTGCTCTCCTGCATAATCCGCAGGCTCTTGGCGTGAGGTGAATTCTCTATCGCAGCTAAGATATCTTGCCTAGCCGAGTGGTGGTCAGGGCACAGACGATAGTGAATGGTGGCTGTTACTCTTTTATTGTCAATACTGATGCCTTTTGTGGAAAGTAGAGGGGTTAATTCCTCGATTGCAGCCTTAATTACCTTGGAATAAGCTTGAGCATCTTGGGTGAACTCAGAATGACCCTTACTCCATCGCTCCAGACCATGATTACCGATATAGACTATCTCATCAATGTTTATCATATTTTTGGCTTCAGCAGCCGGCCTACCTGAGATGGTAGCTACTAGTGCTAGTTGTTTACAGAGGGCAGCAAGGTATCGGCGGCATAGCGGGGAAACCTTGGCTTCTTGTGGAGTAGGAGCAGTCTGGCTTATCGTGCCATCAATATCAGTAATAAGCCCAAAGGGTGACCGTTTAATTGCTCCTCTAATTGAATCTAGATGCTCAAAAATATATGGCACAACCTAAATTTAGCAGGATGTATGCTTTGCGTCAACCTCAAGCTGGACAAATTAACTGTGATAAGGTAAAGTGATGCTTCGAATGCGGGAAACTAAAAAGTCTGAACTACCGGTTTTAGCGATAGACCTGGGCGGTACTAAAATATTTACCGCTATTATTTCCAGCAAAGGTCAGGTGATGGCAAGGGAATACCATCTCACCTTAGCCGATGAGGAACCACAGTCAGTAATTAATCGGATACTTTCAGCAATAGACCACCTCCTTAATCAAAGAAATATAGACTCGTCTCAACTGGACAGCATAAGCATTGCTGCTGCTGGAGCTATAGATTTTGAGAAGGGGCTAATAACCTCATCGCCACACCTCCCCGGCTGGCATGATGTTCCACTCAGAGATATTGTGAAGGAAAAATATAAAGTTAATACCTTCTTAATTAATGATGCTAGTGCTGCTGCCTTGGGCGAACATCACTTTGGTGCCGGGAGGGGAGTAAATAATCTTATTCTGCTTACAGTGGGCACTGGCATCGGCGGTGGCATTATCATCAATGGTAGGTTATACTCCGGAGCCAGCGGTAGCGCCGGTGAAATAGGACATACAACCATCGATGTTAATGGGCCAAGATGTAGTTGTGGCAATACCGGCTGTTTGGAAGCACTAGTCTCTGGCGCAGCAGTAGCTAAAGAAGCGATAAAGCGTATCAGACAAGGGGAAAGGTCTTCTCTCACCGAGATTGTAGAGGGTAAAATAGAAAATATCACCACAGAGAAGGTGTCAATTGCGGCTCAGGGTGGAGATTCTCTAGCCTCGGAGGTTATTTTGAAGGCAGCCACCTATCTAGGGGTAGGCTTAGCCAACGCGGTTAATATCTTTAATCCAGAGATGATTATTATCGGTGGTGGGATGGCAAAAATGGGAGACCTTCTGCTTAATCCGGCCAGACAGGTAGTAAGGGAAAGAGCCTTCCAACTATCAGCTCAGGCAGTGCAGATAGTTCCTGCCCAACTTGGTGATGATGCTGGGGTGCTTGGGGCTGCTGTCTTTGCCTTTCAACAAAAAGTGGACTAGGAGAACAGAATGAAGGTTCGTAAAGCAGTTGTTACTGCGGCTGGTTGGGGGACACGGTTCTTACCTATCACCAAGGCTCAACCTAAGGAGATGCTACCGCTGGTAACTAAACCACTAATTCAGTATTCGGTAGAAGAAGCAATCAACTCAGGCATTGAGCAAATTGTGGTAATAACCGCTCTGGGCAAGCGAGCTATAGAAGATTATTTCGACCGCTCCTTTGAATTAGAATATTTTCTGGAGCAAAAGGGGGAGGTTAACCTACTAAAGGAGATGCGTGAGCTGTCTTCCCTGGCTGATATTGGCTACATCAAGCAAAAGGAGCAATTGGGTCTGGGGCATGCCATCCTAACTGCGAAGGAGATTGTTGGTAAAGAACCCTTTGCTGTCTTACTCCCAGACGACATTATTGATAGTAAGGTGCCTGTTTTGAAGCAGATGATAGAGGCTTATGAGCAATATAAAACTAATATTATAGCTGTTGAGCGCATTGCTCGTCAGGATACGGTAAAGTATGGCATTATTGAGCCAGAGAAGATTTCAGGTCATATACACCAAGTTCTGGGGCTTATTGAGAAGCCAGAGCCAGCGCAAGCCCTGTCTAACCTGGGAGTGGTAGGCAGGTATATCCTTATGCCCGAGATATTTGATGCCCTTGAGGTTACTCCGCCGGGTAAAAATCAGGAGATTCAACTTACTGATGCTCTACAGTTATTACTCAAACAACAACCAATGTATGCCTATGAGTTTGAGGGGGTGCGCTATGATACCGGCACCCCTTTAGGTTGGCTGAAGGCAACAATAGCTTTTGCTTTAAAACAGTCTGATATCGGGCAGGAGCTAAGGGAGTATCTACGCCAGCTCCTATAATTTGTTTTGAACTCTATCTCTTTGACAGCCGGTATGTCTTACCCTAAAATCATAGATAATTATGACCAGCGATGAAATTCGGGCAGCATTTTTGAGCTTCTTTGAGGAGAAGGGGCACAAAATTATTCCTAGCTCCTCTCTGATACCTAAAGAAGACCCTACTTTACTACTTACCAGTGCTGGCATGGTGCAATTTAAGCCTTACTTCTTAGGTGAGGCATCGCCACCTAACCCTCGCTTGGCATCATGTCAAAAGTGCTTTCGCACTACTGATATTGAATCGGTAGGTGACCCCAGCCACCTTACCTTTTTTGAAATGCTGGGCAACTTCAGCATTGGTGACTACTTCAAGCAGGAAGCTATTAGCTGGGCATGGGAATTTGTTACCCAGCACTTGGGGCTTCCCCCACAACGTCTGTGGATAACAATCTTCCTTGATGATGACGAGTCCTTTCGCTACTGGCAGAAGCTAGGCGTTCCCGAAGAAAGAATACTAAGGTTTGGTGAGGAAGATAACTTCTGGGGACCAGCCGGGGATTCTGGACCGTGTGGACCCTGTAGTGAAATTCACTATGACTTTGGCGAAGAGTTTGGCTGTGGGAAGCCCTCCTGCGCACCAAATTGTGACTGCGGTCGTTTTTCTGAGATTTGGAATCTGGTATTCACTCAGTATAACCAGGATAAAGAAGGGCAGCGCACTTTATTACCCAAACCTAATATTGATACTGGTATGGGGTTGGAGAGGACAGCAGCTGTAATGCAAGGCAAAACCTCTATCTATGAAACCGACCTATTCGCATCACTCATAGATAATACCTCCAAATTTATAGGAAAGAATTACGGTTCGGACACTGAAGTGGATAAAGCAATGCGGGTAGTAGTTGAGCATGGACGCGCTTTAACTTTTCTCATCGCCGATGATGTGAGGCCCAGCAACGAGGGGCGGGGCTATGTCTTACGGCGGCTGTTGCGCCGGGCGGCCCTGTTTGGCAGGAGGCTGGGACTGGAAAAACCGTTCCTTAACCAGATAGCTGGTGCAACGGTTGGTAGTATGGCTAAAGTTTATCCTGAGTTACAGCAAAGGCAGGATTTTATCTATCAAGTCGTCGGAACTGAGGAAGCTCAATTCCGAGAAACTCTCAACACCGGTCTTGAACTGTTGGATGGAATCATTGAAAAAGCCAGCATTAAGAAGTCGAAACGAATCCCTGGAGACGAGGCATTTAAGCTATATGATACCCATGGCTTTCCGGTGGAGCTGACCATGGAGATTGCTGCCGGGCATGGTCTTTCAGTGAATTTGGAAGGCTTTGAGAAGGAGATGGAGAAACAGCGGGAGAGAGCACGCTCGGCTCGTGATGTTACAATAGTAAGTGCCATACCTCCAATAGTAGTGATATCTGGGCCAGCGTTTGTCGGGTATCAAAAGCTACTATGTAAATCAACCATTGCTTGGCTCTTAACTGGCAATAAAATGATAGACAGGATAGAAAAGGGCCAGGAAGCAAGCCTCGTTTTGCAACAAGATACTCCCTTCTACGCTGAGATGGGAGGGCAGGTAGGCGATACCGGCGAGATAAGGGGCGCCACCGGGCGTTTTTTGGTCACCAATACTGTTCGAATTCCACCGGATATTATTGTTCATCAAGGACATGTTACTGAGGGTAGCCTAAATGTAGGAGATGAAGTGGAAGCTGAAGTTGATAGGGAACGGCGGCTGGATATTGCCCGCAATCATACCGCCACCCATTTGCTTCAAGCGGCTCTCCGTCAGGTATTAGGTGAGCATGTTCAGCAAAGGGGGTCACTGGTAGCCCCAGACCGATTTAGATTTGACTTCTACTGGAGACACAGCATATTGTCAACGACAAAATCCGCCAGAATCTGGCAGTGTATAGTGAGGATATACCATATAAAAAGGCTATAGATGAAGGGGCTATAGCCCTGTTTGATGAAAAGTATGGGGATGTAGTCCGGGTAATGAAAATTGGCGAGCCATTTATTAGTGCTGAGCTATGTGGCGGCACCCATGTCAACTCAACCGGGGAGATAGGCTTCCTTCAAATTATCAGCGAAAGTAGCATCGGGGCTGGATTGCGCCGCATTGAAGCCGTTGCTGGTAGGGGAGCCGAAGCATATATTGACAAGCATTTTTCTAGTTTGGAGAAGATTGCCCAATCTCTAGGAGCCTCACCAGACGAGGCTCAGGATAAAGCATCCGGTCTAGTTACTGAACTAGATAAAGAACGTAG
>JABUBM010000113.1_pt1 | contig 17391 bp, 14 predicted proteins | sample 7240321 | NCBI WGS metagenome assembly JABUBM01 (sample SAMN07256344, study PRJNA390944) | subsurface metagenome | isolation source: Methane hydrate marine sediment | place: Pacific Ocean: Eastern North Pacific, ODP site 1244 | collected 2002
CATAAGGGAAACTATCACGAAACTTTCTAGCGATTACTTTAAAACAGGATATGAAATCCATTGGCAAATATTAACATAGAATTCGTTGGAGAAACATTATGTATTCTACTATAGCTAAACATATTTTGTATCCCATAGGTGAGGCTTTCCTCAGGACCAATATGTTAAAACACCTCAAGATGCTTGAGGAGACACAATGGTGGTCCCCCGCCCAACTTCAGGAACTACAGAATGAGAAGCTCAGGGCTTTAATTGAGCATGCCTACAAAAATGCCCCTTACTACCGCCGCATATTTGAAGAGAGGGGATTGACCGATAGAGATATACAAACTGTTGAGGACTTGCCCAAACTACCTATCCTGACTAAGGGTGACATACGGCGAAACTCCGATGACCTAAAGGCAAAGGACTTCAAGAGATGGAAGCCGTATCTAAACGCTACCGGTGGTTCCACTGGGGAACCGTTGCGCTACTATACTGCTATGGAGGCTACATCCATTGGCTGGGCTTCAAACTTTAGAGCCTGGGGCTGGGCTGGATACAAACTGGGTGACAAGAGAGCTACGCTGGCTGGCTCCTCGTTGGTTCCGGATAAATCTCCCTCGTTAGTAAATCGACTTCGCTGGATAGTTGAGAGAAATCTACCTCTTTCAGGGGTTCATATGGATGAACAAAGAATGGCTTCATACGCTAAGAAAATGGTCTCTTACAAACCAAAGTTCTTGCGTGGTTACCCTTCCGCAATATATGTCTTTGCCAATTATCTGAAGGAAGCCGGCATAGATATCATCAGACCCCGGGCAATATTTACTGATGCCGAGACGCTATTGCCACAGCATAGGCAGGTTATTGAGAGGCAATTTGGGTGTAAGGTGCTTGATGGGTATGGATGCCGGGATGGAGGGGCGGCTGCCGGGGAGTGTATGGAGCAAAGGGGTTATCATATCTCTGTAGAGCAAGTTGTCATAGAATTTGTGAAGAACGGTAAGCCCGCTGCCCCAGGGGAAAGTGCTGAAATTATCCTTACCGACCTTTATAATTATGCTATGCCCTTTATCAGATATGCTGTGGGAGATATGGGAGCTCTTGCCGATGAGCAATGCTCCTGTGGTCGTGGCTTGCCCCTTATGAAGTCATTGGAGGGCAGAACCACAGACCTGATAGTTTTTAATAATGGAGTAACACTATCAGGTCCAGCACTAACTTTGGTATTTAAGGATTGCCATATTAGGCAATACCAGGTTATTCAGGAAGCCAAAGACAAACTGGTAATCAAAGTAATAAAGGCGGAGCATTATTCAAACAGGGACACCGAGCATTTCCTAGGCATTATTAAGGCACATGCAGGCGAAGGAGTTGAGATTGAAACCCAGTTCGTAGATGAGATACCGACAACCAAAGCGGGAAAGTGGAGATTCATTATATCGAAAATTACTGAAGAGACAGCCGGGTTGCATTAAGAAGGAGAAGATGTATGGAGAATGAGTTCAACAATCTGCGACTTTGTGTGGTGGCTCCTTTCGATTCGACTGGGCCTCAAGATTTATATGAGAATCCCTGCCGACATTTAGAGGAGGAGGGAGTAAAGGTTTATCGTTTAAATAAGACCATACACCCATCAGTCCTTCAACCAATAAAGATATCCTTTGGCTTGCTTAAATACGTCCGACACATAGAAATAATTCATGCTCATGCCTCCTCCTATAGCGGGTTCCTGCCTGTGATACTGGCAGTTATGGTCGGGAAGCCGTTTGGGAAGAAGGTTGTGATGACCTATCACGGCGGGACAGCCAAGGAGTTTTTGCAGAAGTATGGGTTCATTGTTAAGCCCTTCTTGAAAAGGGTCGACAAGATTATAGGACCCAATGATTTCCTTAAAGATGCGTTTGCTGAATTTGGGTTCGAGGCAGAATCCATTCCCTATATTTCAGATGCCGGTGGCTTCTATTACAAGGAGAGGGAAAAACTCGAACCAAAGTTAATCGTCACCAGAGGGCTTGAGGAAATATACAATATCCCCTGTGCCTTGAGGGCATTCCAAATAGTGAAGGCAAGGTATCCTCAAGCCAAGCTCAAAATAGTAGAGCGTGGGTCATTAGAGCAGAAGCTTAAGTCCCTGGTCGAGCAGTTGGGTCTTTCTGATGTTGAGTTCACCGGACAGGTAAAATATGAGGACATGCCCCAAACCTATCAAAGCTGCGATATACTGGTGAACCCAACAGATTATGATATTATGCCCCTCACCATACTGGAGCCATTCAGGTGCGGTCTGCCGGTGGTATCCACTAATGCCGGTGGAATCCCTTACTTTGTTAAGGATGGTGAGAATGGTTTATTAGTCAACAGAGATGACCATGTAGCGATGGCTGAGAAGATATGCTACCTCTTAGAAAACCCTGAAGAAGCGCGCCGGCTTGCCAGAAATGGCAAGAAAACAGCGGAGTCATGTTCGTGGGAATCTGTTAAGTCAAAGTATGCTTCGCTCTATGGAAATTTGAGAAAGGAAAGGTTTGGAGATAGAGCATGAAGATACTGGTCACCGGGGCAGCCGGGTTATACGGTGTGCATGTGGTAGATGAGTTAGTTAACAGGAAAGATGTGTCCACAGTATATGGTGTGGATAATTTCTCCCGAGGCTTTCTTGAGAATGACCCTTTCATAAAATCACCCGAGTTTGAGAGTAAGTTTAAGCTGCTGAGGATAAATTACCAGGATATGGACTCACAATTTTTGGACAATCTAGAGGTTGAGGTAATCATTCATTTTGCCTCGTATGTTTCCATAGACGAATCTATAGATAAGCCAGCAGAGTATTTCTACAACAATGAGGAAGGCACCTTCAAATTTGCCCACAGTATCCTCAGGACCAAGGCTAAACCTTTCCTAATATATGCTTCCTCACCTGAGGTGTATGGCAATCCCATATATACTCCTATGGACGAGTCCCATCCCATACACCCCAGAAGCACCTATGCGGTAACCAAGCTGGCGGCAGAGAAGCATTGCCTGTCATTATACGAGTGGCATAACTACCCCGTGGCTGTCATCAGAAACTTCAACACCTTTGGGGAGAATCAGAATCTGTGGGGCTACTCAGGGGTGATACCTCGCTTTATTGAACAGGCACTGAAAGGAGAACCGCTCACTATCCACGGTGACGGCAAACAAACCAGGGATTTTATGTATGTCAAGGATGGCGTTCGCGCCTATAGACTGCTTATAGATAAGAGGTATGAGCTGAAGGGCGAGATATTGAACATCGGCACCGAGAAGCAGACATCAATTCTAGAGCTAGCAAATAAGATAAAGGAACTCACCAAATCTGATTCAAAAATTGTCTTTGAAAAAGGCAGGCCGGGAGATTTATTTGCCTTACATGCCGATATATCTAAAGCTAAAAAGAAGCTGGACTGGGAACCCAGATTTACTCTTGAGCAAGGACTGGAGAGAACAATTGAGTGGTACAGGAGATTTGTGAGATGAGGGTTCTGGTAACCGGTGGAGCTGGTTTCATTGGGAGATGGGTGGTTAAAAGATTGCTGGAAGAAAGCAGTGAAGTATACATCTTAGATGATTTATCCAACGGGCAGGAGAAAAATCTTGAGGAATTCAGGTTCAATCCTAAGTTGAAAGAGTTCCTCATAGGGGATATTAGGGACAGGAAGCTGCTTGCTGACCTGTTTGGAAAGAGCTTCGACCTGTGTATCCATCTGGCGGCACAAATCAATGTTCAGGAAAGCATCGATAATCCCGTAGCAACCTATGATGTAAATGTCAACGGCACCTTCTATATCCTGGAGCAAGCAAGGAGGCTCAACACGAAGCTCGTGCTGATAGGCACTTGCATGGTATACGATACCGCGGATATTTCTCAACCCATAAATGAGCAACATCCTACTAAACCAGCATCTTCCTACGCCGGCTCGAAACTTGCCGGCGAGGACCTGGCAATATCCTATTATCACGCCTATGGGCTACCGGTCACAGTGCTGAGACCATTTAACACCTACGGACCATATCAGAAATCCAATATGGAGGGTGGGGTGGTATCTATCTTTATCAGCCGAAAATTGGAACGGAAAACATTGAATATCTTTGGAGACGGCAACCAGACCAGGGACTTATTGTATGTAGAGGACTGTGCCGATTTCATCGTTAGAGCTGCCCTTTCAGATAAAGCGAATGGCGAAATATTAAATGCTGGCTATGGGGAGGATATCAGCATAAATGACCTTGCCCTTCTCATCGCTCAGAGCCCTGACAGGATCAGGAATGTAGAACATATTCATCCCCACTCAGAGATTCCCAAGTTAGTGTGTGATTACTCCAAGGCGAAGGAACTGCTCGGATGGGTTCCCAGGACACCTTTGAGTGAGGGAATTAGCAAAACTGAGGCGTGGCTGAGAAACCGGAGAAAAGAAGAAGCCCAAAGATTGGAGATGCACACTGAATGAAAGAAAGACTGTTAATAATCGGTGGCAGTGGACTTTTAGGTAGTAGTATTGTTAGAGTCGCGGCACAGAATTTTGAAGTCTATGCTACTTATTACTTGCATCCTGTCCAAATTTCCGGCTGCACACTTGTGCCACTGGACATAAGAGACAGAGATGAGACACTCTCTTTATTGGGGAAAATAAAACCTAACATAGTAATTCATACCGCCGCTTTAGTCGATGTGGATTACTGTGAAGAGCACCCTGGGGAGGCATGGTTAATCAATGCTGAAGGAACAGAAAATGTCGCTTTGGCATCAAAGAAAGCGGGGACTAAATTAATCTACATTTCTACAGACTCTGTTTTCGATGGTGAAAAAGGGATGTATACCGAAGCAGACGCTCCAAGTCCTATTAACATCTATGCTAAAACCAAGCGTGAAGGAGAGACAAGAATACAGCACTTGCTGCCTGATAGCTTGATTATCAGGACTGCCTTCTATAGTCGGAGTCTGCCAAGCAGACATAGTTTAGCTGAGTGGATTATTACTGAATTAAAAAGGGGTGGGACTCCCAGGATGTTTACCGATGTATTCTTTTCTCCTATTCCGGCAGATACCCTGGCCGAAGCAATGCTGGAGATGTATAGTAAAGGTCTTACTGAAATATACCATGTAGGGGGCACAGAGAGATGTAGCAAGTATGCCTTTGGACTGGAGATCGCACGGATATTTGGCTTCGATGATAGTCATATTCAGCCTTCTACATTGGTTGAAGCCAAGCTTAAAGCACCCAGACCCAAGGATTTGTCCCTGAATATAAATAAAGTGGTTAATTCAGCTAATATTCATCTTCCTAACCTTAGAGAGGGTATATCTCAGCTTAGAGAAAAGCCGTCGCTCTAGGAACATGCGCTACAAGAATACAAGGACAGCAGCTGGGCGGGGTGAGTTCACGGAACTTAAATAAAATTGACGCCAATACACAATATTGGCTCGAATATCAATTGCGCTTTGCAGGAAGTAGAGTTGAAGAAGGGGTCGTTTAATTGCCTAAGGTTTTGATGATTGATTACGGGGTATATCCCAGGACGGAGAAATTCGCCAGGTATTTACCCAAATACGGCTGGCATCCCATAATTCTTCGCCTGAAGAATCCAGGTTTGTTTGGCTCAGTTTCAAAGGAGTGCGACAAGCTGGAGGATGTCGAAGTTTATCCCTGTGTGAATATATTGCACCTTGAAATTCCGGCTGGAGCACTGCGGCGGCTGGGCACAAGCTACCGGTCTATTGTTTTGCCCGACATCTTCATCGGCTGGATACCAATGGCACTACGCAAGGGTATGGGAATACTTAACAAGGACGATATTGATGTTATATATTCTTCATCCCCTCCCGAAAGCTCGGCAATCGTGGGGGCAATTCTGAAGAAAAAGGCCGGGAAGCCACTGGTAGTTGACATGAGGGATGCCTGGACGCTAAACCCCTTTCTCACCTCTTATCCTACCCCGTTGCATAAACGGATTGATAGATACATAGAGAAAAGAGTATTGGAGAGCTGTGACCAGCTCATCACGGTAACCAATGGCATAAAAGAGGATTACCTAGCCATCTATCCCTGGCTGAAAGAGAAAACTACGGTGATACGCCACGGATTTGATACCGATGATTTCCCTGGAAATTGTAAGCCCTTTGATAAATTTACCATAACATATACTGGAGCGTTTTACGGCGTTCGGTACCCCGAGCTGTTCCTTGCCGGGCTGCGAAAGGCGCTTGATGAGAACAGAATTCCCCGAGATGATATCAATGTCATCTTTGTCGGCTCAAAACGCAAAGAGCTTAGCAGGATGGTCGAACATTTCGCCCTCCATAATGTGATAGCTTGCACCAGCAGAGTTCCCCATAAAGAGGCAGTGGAATACACCTGTAAATCTCACTTGCTTTTACTGGTGGAACCATCAAATTCACTTACCAGTAAGGTCTACGAGTATCTGGTGACCGGGAATCCTATCCTTGCCATCGTGCCTCAGGGGGAGCTGGAACAGTTAATCCGGGGATATTCAGATAACTCTTATATAACGCAAGATGTAGATGAGATAGCTGATGCCATAGTTGATGCCTACACCAAATGGAGTAAAGGTGAGCTGCATAAAACGGCAGACCCGAAGATAACAGAATATATGAGTAAATACACACGGGAGAATCAGACACGAGAGCTGATTGAGGTGTTTGAGAGGGCGATTAAGAAAAACCATCAAGCCGCAAACATTGTTTATCGAGGCTTATAATAGATGTCTACTCCCCCATTGCTAAACACTTTATCCTGTTGCTCCCAAATAGCCCCAGGGTCCTCATTCTCACCAAGCTTATAGGCTTTGAGAATGGGGCGGAGAGAACTTCCTCCTTTCGATCGCTTTTGAGAAAATAGGAGCTGGCCTCTCGAATAATACTCTCCCTCTCGGAAAAGGAAGTATCCTTCTTCGACAGAGTCAATATCAAAAAGATCAGTGAAACTTGAACTCGGTAGCACAAGGTAACCACTGATATAACGTGATGCCTGATAATCTGAATAGACGTGAGTCTCCTCCTTATGTTCGGCTATAAAAGAGAACGAGCTTAGTTCAACTTCAGTGAAATACTCGCGGTTATGGTTACCAACCACCTTGCCAATGTTAAAGTCAGTTAAATTACCCAGAATACTCACTGAACAGAAGCAATAGACAACCACTAACCCCAACCCCAATATTGTCCATACTCTCCTAAATTTAGCATTCGCATGCCATTGACGAATAAAGAGCAATACTGCTGAACCAGCCGCAAAGGCAATAAAGGGCGAGAGCAATAAGGGGAGTCTGTAGCCAAGGAACAAAGGAGTGAAGTAGACCGATGGTCCAGGCAGATAAAAAATCAATGAGACGAGAGATAAGAGGGCGAAGATATTTGCCAGGTCGCCTCCTCTTTTGCCTCGGGAAAGCTGGCCTATGATGCCTAGTATAGCCAGGAAACCTATTATACTATAATCACAATGTTCAGCCAGGTAAGTATACCAGGGTACTGTCAAAGTTCCGGCAACAGGTAAGCTCGCTGGTTCGGCAGTAGCAACTATTGATCTTATTATGGGGTCAATGAAGGGGCCACACTGGTAAATCCAGTAGCTAATATAAGCTGCAACGAATAACATTGGATAAGTGTAGCCGATATATCGGGAGCGGCGATGTAAGACAAGCTCTATTATAATGATCAGAAGCAGGATACCGGTAACCTCCACTAATGTAGCCTGGTGCATTAAAACTAAAGGAAGGATGAGGAATATGGCAATACCCCTGAACTGGATATTACCTCTACCACGTAGAAGCAAATATAAAGCTAATAAGCAGAGAAGGTAAGCCATTGTTCTGGTAACCATATACATGCCGCCAAATATGGCATCCTGCGAGATGGAATAGATAAGAGCTGCGATCAATGATACCTTAACATTTCGTGTTAACCAATTAACCAAGAGATAAACGATGGGAATAGAAACCACAAATGAAAGACCACCTACTATAAAGTAAGACATTTTTAGCCCCATGCCCGTGACCAACATTCCTACAGCGTCAAAAACATGGAACAGTGGGAAATACTGATAACTCCCCATGAGTGGTGTAACATGCCCTTCAGCAATTATGGTCTCTATATAGCGCATATGACCCAAGATATCCGTGCCGCCAAAGAAAAGGGGTAATTTGAGCGTTTGCCCCATAATTAAATTGAGTGATAGGAAAATTATCTGGGTGAGGATAATGCCTCTTCGCCCACTTTGCTCCTGCCCTATAGACAATACTTCTATTAGTATTAACCCTGCCATCACAGCAACTAGGCAAAAATAGGATAGAGGTCTCGTCTCATTACCAACCAAAAGACAGAGGGTAACAAGGTATAGCAGGATAAATAAGAGAACAAGGGGGGAAAAGTGCCGGGAATCCACAGTGAACTTAGATGCGGCAGAAGTCTCACCTTCACTAAATAAATCTGGTTTCCAAATGGCTATCACCGCTGCCAATGTTACCGGAATAATCAGATATAATCCCCGAGAAGCTAAATCAGTTCTACCCGAACCAATAGTAATGGCCAGAACCAGGATAACTATGAACAGGCAAGCATAGGGGATAATTGTACCAAAGAATCTAGGCAGATCTTCAGATTGGTGTTTGAACCAATGCAATTTACTCATGTCTTCTTTCCTGAGCCATTATGTTTATCTGGGCTAACACCCCTTCATAGCCGTGGATTCAAGCCGGTGAGAGCTTCTCTAATCAGCCTTCTATCTTCTCTGGAGAAAGCCCTTGATAAGAAAATTCCTAAGCCGAATATTGCTGCACCGGCGATGATAGCAAGAACTATGCCTAAGACACTATTGATTTCAATGAACTTTAGGCAGAAAGCCATCACCAGAGTTGCCGCTACAACTTTGGATAGGAACTTGAAATCTATTTTATAGCTGATGGCTCTCCTCGTCCACACCGTCACTATGGCTGCCAACACGAAGTAAGAGACAATAGTAGAAATTGCTGCCCCCATTATGCCAATTCGGGGAATTAAAGCTATATTGATACCGGCATTGGTAAGCGCAGCTACAGCGATCATCAGCGGTAGCCATTTAGTTTGTCGAACCAAGTAGATTATATACACATTGAGGTCATAAATACCAACGAGTACTGTGCCCAAGGTTACCAGTAAAACCAGACTTCCTCCCACCCTATACTCAGAAGTGGTGAGAATGCTGAGCAGGGGCTGTGATAGGATGTAGAGGCCTGCTGTTGCAGGAATTGCCAGGAATAGAAAAACCCGTGTTGAATATTCAAAGTATTTTTTTACCCTTAGCGGCTCTCCCCAGTCCCAGAATTTTGATACGGTGGGAAGAAGGACAAATCCAATAGGCGCGTAAAATAAGGATATTAGACTCCCCAAGCTATAAGATGCAGAATAAATTCCTGTCTGAGATAGATTTAGAAGGTGGGTGATGAAATATCTGTCGCTGGCGCTGATTATCCAGATCAAGACCCCGCTGGGTATTTGAGGAACGCTAAAGGCTAAATAGCCTTTTAATTCTCCCAGGGCTGGCTTAGGGAAACCTATCTCTCTAACTATCACACCAAAGACGGCAACCATAAAAAGAGCCTCTATGGCTATTAGGCAGGCGATAATCCACCCTAGGCTATATCCTGCTATTGCCAGGACTACTATCAGTATTACCCTCATTGCCGAAAGCGCTATTCTGACAATCGATAACCTCTTTATCTTTCCCCTGGCTCGCAGGTAAGATAGGGAAAATTGAAACAGAGCTTCCACCAAAGACCAGAGGAAGGTTAAAGGGATAAAGGTAGCATATTGGGGGCTAGCGAAAAGAAATATAGACAGGCTTTGCCTTAGTAACACTGAGATAAGAAGCACTAAACAACTGAATGCAAGAACAGACCAGAGCATAGCACTAAAGGCTCGGCGCCTTTTTTCTCGCTCTTCTTCTCCTGCCAGGAATCTGACTACAGCGGTCCCCAAGTGTAGAGTTAAAATGGGGGTCAATAGTCCAACCGTTACATTTACCTGTACCCATATGCCATAGGTGTCTGAGGTGAAGGACTTGGTTAAAGCAGATAAAATTATTATCCCGGTTAAAGATATAAGTACCCGAGAAATAGCTACCCAAACAACATCGCTAGTAAATTTCTGCTTCTCAGTGGTAGTTTGAGAGTTCATCCTTATGCCTATCCTGCAAGCTCTCTCACTCTCGCCAGGAATATCTCGAACGGTATTAGCTAGGTAGCACCCTTCTCTGGCAGTGAACTATATCCTAAGCTGGCTAATTTATCAAGAGGGATTCAACAACCACTTTTTAAAAGGTGACGAGACTATGGGCATTGTCCTAAAAGGATGCAGGCTAGCGCCATCTACCTTAATGCTATAGGGTGAGAAGATGCTTTCAGGAAAGACAATGTGGACATCGTGTCCCTTCTGAGCAAACCAAGACACCCAGCGTCTGGTATGAATGAAGCCGGGACCAGCCAAAAAACATATTCTCATGAAGGTATCCTGCCCATAAGGTAATTCCCAATGTCATCTACAATTCTTTGAGTGATGGTTCCGGCAGTGGCAATGAAGGTGAAGGGCATCAGTGCCTGAAGCAACACCAATGGCAAATCTTGTCCCACAGTAGGCAGCTAATTCTTCTTCAAAGGGTTGCACATCAGGACCGCAGATGAATTGCTCCTGCTGGACAACTTGTTGGATAGCAGTACCAACTTCACCTCTTATTGTATTATACCATGCCTTTAAATCAACTAGGGGAATCTTCAAAGTTCAAGCCTTTCAATTTCTTGCCTCGTATATCCCCCCACATGAAGAGTATTTACCCTTATCATCTTCACCAAAATCCAGTTTTATCCCATCTATCGCTGGTTTGTTATGTGATTACTTTTGAAGGCCCTATCCTTAGCCGCATCCTAGTTTGACTTAATCATAAGTTATTTCTCCGATTTTAGCAACCCTGTGCACTCGTCCAGTACATTAGTGACACATGACCTCCCTTCTTTGATGATATTTTTGCTGTTCTAAAAACACGGATGGGGTAAGGTAGCCCAATGCCTGGTGAGGACGGGCAGTGTTATATATCCTCTCCCACTTCAATGGCTCATTTCTCAGCCCGGCAATATCAGACAAACTTTCCATTACTTTATAAAACTCCTCAGTATGAGTCCTATGAGCTCGCTCAACGCCACCATTAAGTTTAGGTGAGCGTGGCGGTAAAGTAAATAGCTTGATACCTCGTCTCTGGCATTCTGCTTCGAATATAGCCTCAAACTCTGCTCCGCAGGCTTTCATGCCACTTACGGTGCTCTTCACCGGCAACCTTTCGGTACCCCTTTCACTATGGTATTGAAGTTGGCGTGTGCTCAATGCTCTTGGAGCAGTCTTAGTGCGTCTCCAGAGTCATCCAGCTTCATTGCGTGGAGGCCAAAGGCATCCCTGAGGCGATGAGGGCAACTATGTCTAAGGCTGGCATAGTCTGCTTATAATATAGTCTCTAGATATACCATGAGCGAAAGGGGGTTTTTATGTATGACCTACTGATTAAGAGTGGAAAGAGAAGACCTGGTAAAAAGTGAGCCCAGCTCTCCAGAGGGCTTGACAAAGCAGTTAAAAAAGCTATAATAAAAATGAGCTAGCAATCTAGCAATAGGGAAGAAATCTTATAAGTTGAAGGAGGGCAAAATGTGAGGCTAAATGAAATCAGCGGTAGGTATTACTTAATTAAAAAGGGAAAAGAGGTGAGATGAAATGAGAAAAAGAATCTTGTGGCTAGGGTTGAGTTTCTTATTGGTGTCCGCTTTAGTGCTGGCCTCCTGTGCTCCAGCAGTAGAGGAGGAGGTACCGCAGAGTCGCTTTGAGGGAACTGAGATATACTTCTTCCCCGGAGGCATGCCAGGGTGTCCCTTCGGCTCGGTCGTCTACAACGGTGCGGTGGCTGCTGCAGAGGACCTGGGGGTTGACATGAAGGTCTATTGGTCAGATTGGCTTTCGGAAAAAATGGTTACCCAGTTCAAGGAGGCAGTCGCGGCAGAACCGGACGGAATCGCCATCATGGGGCACCCGGGAGTAGAGGCGCTCAGACCCCATATTGATGCGGCTATAGCCAAGGGCATCATAGTAACCACACAGAACGTGGACCTGCCACCAATTGAAGAGGATTACAAAGCAAAGGGCTTCGGCTACGTCGGTCAGGATCTTTATGCGTCCGGCTATCTCGTGGCCTCAGAGTGCGTCAAGAGGGCCAACTTAGGACCCGGAGATGAGGGCATGGTTTGGGGATGGTTGCACCAACCGGTGCGCGGGTTGAGGACTCAAGGCCCCATAGATGCACTCGAAGACGCAGGGCTGACAGTCGACTACATTCAGGTAACTGACGAGGCGAGTGCCGACCCACTGGCTCAGGTGCCGGCTATAGCTGCCTACATAGTGTCGCACCCGGGTTTGGACGTGATAATATCAGATGGTGGTGGGATGACCCTAGCAATGCAAAAGTGCTTGGAGTCTGCAGGTGTTGGCCCAGACGAGATAATTGTTGGCGGATTTGACATCTGCGGAGCGACGATCGACGCTATCAGAACGGGGTACGTTGACGTTGTCTTGGATCAACAACCCTACTTGCAAGGATACTTACCCATCCTCCAGATCTGCCTGACCAAGTACGCAGGCTTCTCGGGTCTCCACATCGACACCGGAGCTGGCCTAGTGGACATAGAAAACATCGATTTCATCGCTCCGCTGGCTGAAGCGGGTATCAGGTAACAGCAAGGGGGCGTTTTGTTTTCGCCCCCTTTTTCATTTCTTAAAGAGGTTAGAGGGGATTGATGAAGTATTTGATACAGATGAAAAATATCCACAAGTCATTTGGAGGAGTTGTCGCCCTAGATGGAGTGGACTTCGAGCTGGGGGATAACGAGGTCGTCGGGTTGGTGGGCGACAACGGCGCGGGCAAGTCTACATTGATAAAAATCCTGTCGGGAGTTTTCCCGCCAGATGAAGGGGAGATATTCATCAGAGGAAAGAAAGTGGAGAGAGGATACTCCGTCAGGAAAGCTCATAAATTAAAAATTGAAACGGTCCACCAAGAGAGGGCTCTGGGGGAGATGCAATCAATGTGGAGAAACATCTTCGCCGGCAGGCAGATAACGAACCGGCTGGGTTTCATCAAGATAGACAAGGCGAAGGAAGAGACACGAAAGATAATGACGGAAATGATGAGGTTTACCGGAGGGGGGGTCTCGCCCGACTCGACCGTCGGAACATTGTCTGGAGGGGAAAAACAGGGTGTCACCATAGGCAGAGCCCTGTATTTTAACGCGGATTTGATCATTCTGGATGAACCCACCATGGCTTTGTCCATCCAAGAAACAGCCAAGGTATTGGATTTCGTAAGGGCGATAAAAAGAGAGGGAAAATCCGCCATCTACATATCCCATAACATTTATCTTCTATACCCTGTTTGTGAGAGGTTTGTGCTCTTAGACAGGGGGAGAGTGATACGGGAGTTTCAAAAGAGCGAGGTATCAAGAGACAAGCTTACAGAGGAAATGGTCAAACTTGCGAAGTGATTTTTCAATGAGAGTTAAGGGGAAGCTTGGCATATTCAAGAAAGTGCCAAGCATATTAGGCTTCAGAGAATTTAGATTACAATGGGGAATATTCTTAGTTCTCGTTGTGGTAGTTATCTTGTTTATAATCGGAAGCCCAACGACCTTCCTCTCACCCAAGATTTACCTCGCTGTTATGGGAGTAATGCCCTTTACGGGCGTAATTGCCCTCGGCATGACATTTATGATCATCAACGGGGAGATAGACCTTTCCTTTACTTCAGTGATGGCGATCTCAGGGCTCATGTTCGCGCTCATTTTTCTCGCCACCGGGAGCGCCGTTTTGGCCTTCATCGGCGCTTTAAGCATGGGGTTGGCGGCGGGGGTTCTAAACGGTATACTGGTGGCGAAAATCGGTATCCCCTCAATTGTAGCAACCATCGCCATGATGTTCTTTTGGAGGGGGGTTGTCCACGTCATCAGCCAGGGACTTCCTATTGTCTTAGGTGCCGTGAGAGACACGGCATTATTCCAGATATTGACTGGCAGGGTGGGGGGTATCATCCCGACTCAGTTCTTGTGGATGCTCTTATTCGTGGTCGTCTCGTGGTTTATTCTAAATCGGCACAGGTTCGGAAACGATGTGTGCTTCGTGGGGGACAATAAAACGAGTGCGGCGGTGATGGGCATAAACGTAGACAGGACGAAAATATTCGTCTTCGCCCTGATGGGATTGCTAGCCGCTTTTGCAAGCGTGCTTAATAACCTCGAGATGGTAAATTGGTGGGCCACGCAGGGAGAGGGCTACCTCCTGCCTACGTTCGCCATAGTTTTCTTGGGGGGAACCTCGGTATATGGAGGAACGGGAACCATTTTTGGGACCTTCATCGCGGCCCTTATCTTGGGAATTTTGGAGTCGGGAATTATCGCATCGGGGTTCGGAGGATTCTGGACGAAGCTGGTCTACGGCCTAATCATAATCATTTCTGTTTCGATGCACACGATAATGAGGAGGACGAAATAGAGGGGATGTGATGCGAACCACATTCGGTGTTACCGTCGGCAATCGGCCTTGTATTCTGGGCACACCGTATGTTGCAGTTCGAGTGCGATGGACGCTATGCGGACACAATGGAGCGTGTTCTCTACAACGGTCTTCTTAGCGGAGTGTCATTGGATAGTGAGAGGTTCTTTGACTATGCATAAAGCATCTCCTGAACTGCTGTCTTCTACTCCACGGTTACACTTTTAGCTAAGTTCCGTGGGAAGTCTACGGGACAGCCCCTCTCCTTAGCAGTATAGTAGGCAAGTAGCTGGAGGACTACTGCGTTAACCACCGGTGAAAATATGGCATCAACCCGAGGCACAGTAATGACGAAATCAGCTAATTCACTGATAGCCTCATCCCCTTCCTCAGCCAGTGCCATCAGGGGGGACTTTCTGGCTTTAACCTCCTTGATATTGGTCAGCATAGCCTCATAGGTATTATCCTGAGCCACAATGGCAATAACCGGTGTATTTTCACCCAGTAAAGCGAAGGGACCATGCTTGAGCTCTCCAGCAGCATAGCCCTCAGCATGAATATAGGAAATCTCCTTTAGCTTAAGTGCCCCCTCCAGGGCTACAGGAAAGTTTATGCCTCTACCAATGAAGAATACATTTTCATACTTTGCAAGGTATCTGGCACACTGCAAAATTATATCCCCATTATCTAATACTCGTTGAACCTTGCTTGGCAGTTGCCTCAATCCCAAAAGCATGCTGGCTAATCTTCTAGCATCAGCTTTAGAATATCCCATCGCTAGCCAATATAACACCATGAGCTGAGCAGTAAAGCTCTTAGTAGACGCCACACTTATTTCCGGACCAGCCCTGGTATAGATTGTCTGGTCAGCAACTCGACTGGCACTACTACCCACCACATTAGTAATGGCTACCACCCGGCACCCCACCTCCTTTAATCTTTTCATAGCTTTAAGCGTATCCGCCGTCTCGCCAGACTGGGTAATGACAATAGCCAAAGTCCTGGCTAGGGTCTGACCATAGTAGCTAAATTCAGAGGCTATCTCAACCCTCACCGGAATTCCGACCAGCTCCTCCACAATATACTTCCCTACCAGTGCCGCATGATAGGAAGTGCCACAAGCTAATATAAGCATGGACTCTATACCTTCATCTCTCATTCTCTCTAAATCGACTACCGGTTCAGCCATTTGAGTATATTCCACAAGAGTGTCTCGTATCACCTTGGGCTGCTCGTGAATCTCCTTGAGCATGAAGTGCTCATAGCCCCCCTTTTGAGCCTCTTCTACACCCCACAAAATCTTATGCTCTTCTCTTTCAACCGCCGTGCCCTCTCTTGCAATTTCTATGTTATCTCTGGTAACAACTCCAATATCACCATCTTCTAGATATATAACTCTATCGGTATAATTCAGAATCGCCGGCACGTCCGAAGCAATAAAACTCTCCCTATCACCTATGCCAATAATTAATGGACTGTCTTTCCTGGCGGCTACTAATTTGGGCTCACCTACCATCACCACTACGATGGCATAAGAACCTTCCACAACACGAAGGGCAGCTTCTACCGCTTTTTCTAAATTGCCGTTGTAATATTTCTCTATCAGGTGTGGTATTACCTCAGTATCTGTTTCAGAAATAAAAGTGTGCCCTTCACTGATTAGCTGCTGTCTTAAACTTTGAAAGTTATTTATTACTCCATTGTGCACTACAGCAATGTTGCCTGCGCAATCACAATGAGGGTGAGCATTTACCTGAGACGGCTCACCACAGGTCGCCCACCTGGTATGCCCAATACCTGCCGTCCCACCAAGTTGCGGCATCACTTTTGCCAGTGTTTCTACCCTCACCACATCCTTGTATACCTTAATGCTACCGCTCGACACAGCTATGCCGCAGGAATCGTAACCTCTATACTCCACTCTCTTTAAGCAGCTAAGCAGAATGGGCTGGGCTTGTTTATTTCCGATATAACCGATAATGCCACACATAGTTAAAATACCAGGCTTTTGTCAAGTAGCCTACCACTGAGCAGCTTCAGTGCCTGAACCTGACAATGATTACCTACAATAACCCCGGGCTGAGCTACTACCCCATTGCCCAGGCTACAGCCCTCACCTAGCATCACCCCTACATTCACCAAGTGGTGTTCACCATTAATCTTAACCTCAGCTTCACCACTGCAAGCAGTAAAATGCCCTTTTATAGCACAACCGTTATCAATAACCGAATCCTGTATAATACACCCCGGTCCAATATTAACATCATTGCCAATAACACTGTTCTTTACATTACTAAACGACGAAATAACTACATTGTCGCCTATGCTGGTAGCCGGCAGGATGCATACACTAGGTCCTATGTCACAATTATTCCCAATAACCACCGGTCCCACTATGTAGGAGTTCGACCGTATTACCGTGTCTTTCCCCACTGAGACCAGCCCCTTTAGTGAGACACCCGTCTCAATAGTGCCACCTAAGTTAGTCCGAATCTGGCGAAGAACGGCGTCATTAAGGCTTAATATATCCCACGGGTAGACTACATCAAGCCAGGTGCCATCTGCTTCCTGAGCACTAATAGGGTAGCCCTGAGCGAGCATATTGTTTAGGGCATCAGGAATATCCAACTGAGCTTCAATAAAGCTAAAAATTTCTGTAGTAAAGGCATAAATGCCAGTATTAACCACATTGCTTTTAGCCTCCTCAGGCTTTTCTACAATGCCCTTCACCATACTATTCTCTATGGTTACCACCCCATATCTAGCTGGGTTATCTACCCTCTTCACCAGCATCGCCTCAGGCTTTACGGCTACAAACTGGG
>JABUBM010000114.1_pt1 | contig 17370 bp, 16 predicted proteins | sample 7240321 | NCBI WGS metagenome assembly JABUBM01 (sample SAMN07256344, study PRJNA390944) | subsurface metagenome | isolation source: Methane hydrate marine sediment | place: Pacific Ocean: Eastern North Pacific, ODP site 1244 | collected 2002
CGGCTACAGCTCCATACTTGCCAAGCCTCACTACTGTGCCTTTCCTACCATAAGAATCACATACCCGGTCCCCGACCTTTAGTTGTTTCTCTTTTTCAGCCATAACTCACCCCTTTCTCCTTTCTGCGGTCTAGCTCTCTTTGCATGCCTGTCGCAATAGCATAAAATCCTCAATGCCTACCTCCTGGGAGCTTATCAAGAGCCCCCAGAACTCGGTCAAGGGATGGTATTCCAGTATCCAGCCTCTAAAGTATTCTAGACCTGCCACTTCGTCAGGATTAGCGTCTTCCCAGCCTGCGGGCGGGTATGCCACGACTGCGTAGATGTTCCCTTTCAGCAGTGTGGTCAAGATGTTTAGGGTAGGGGCTAGCCAGTATCTAGCCCAGTGGTCGCCTTTAGCATAGGCGTTATCTGCTCCCTTCCTGAAGTCCTTGGCAAAGGACTCGACTTGTTCATAGGTCGGGTAGTCTGTCTCTTCCACCTCACCTCCCTGCTTTTGTCTGGACCTGGTTTCTTGCTGCCATCTGATGGGCCTGATACTCGGGGTCTTGCCACCGCTTCTTCATATCCGCACTCACCTTGGCCCGATACTCGGCGTTTAGAAGGTCCACATACCGCCCAGCCCTGGTTCCCGCTGTGTCTCAAGCGGCGCAGTAGCCTTTAACCCGACCGTCTGTAGCTATAGCTTCAACTTGCTGTCCGCAAGCAGGGCAGACGACTTGGATTCGCTTCAGCTCCAGCACTCCTTCGCTAATCGGTCCCAGCACAACCGGAACCGGGACCCACTTCAGCTTCGCCATTTTTCCGCTTCTCACCTTGCGCAGGACTAAGCTAGTCATTTACCTAACCTCCAGCAGCATTCCAGAAAAGCCGTCGGTGTCCGTCAAAATAAACCAACTCCTGGGTTTAATATATTGTTGGGGTCGAAGACATTCTTAATCCCTCTCATCAACTCCCACACCTTCCCGTCTGGGCAGAGGTCTAGGTCAGGAATCCTAACTACCCCCACGCCGTGCTCACCGGTTATGACCCCACCCAATCTGATGGCTTCCTGATATATCTCCCTTTTAACCTGCTTCAATACCCCCCTATCCCGCAAGTCATTCAGTGGATGGGGATGCAAATTACCATCTCCAGCGTGCCCATACACAGGAATAGTGGTATTAAACCGCTTTGCGATTTCGTCTATCTTATCCATAATAACAGCTATAGTAGCTGGAGGTACTGTGACATCCAGAATATCCGCCGATTTATCCTTCAGCGATGAATATATTTCACTCCTCATCTTTAGAATATCCGCCTGCTCTTCCCTCCGCTCCGCAATCAGAATATCGACTGCATTACACTTCTCGCAAATATCCGATACTTGTTCCGCCTGCAAATATACCTCGTCCTCATTGGCCCCGGTTAGTATCAGAACCAAATAAGCAGACCCTTTCGCAGCTGGCCACTTCATGGCTAGATACTTGGCTGACGTTTCGATTACATCGCGGTCCATATATTCTATAGCTAATGGTATTACCCCGCTCTGCAACATTTTCGGAACACTATCCATCGCATCCTTACGGGCATCGTATGATATGATCAGAGTACAGCTGCTGGCGAACCTGGGATATAACCGGAGAATTACTTTGGTTATCACACCTAAGGTCCCTTCGCTGCCTATCATCAAATGCATCAAATCAAGTCCCTGGTTATTCTTTAGCAACTTTCCGCCCACGTTGATTATCTCGCTGGTGGGAAGAACCACTTCAAGACCTTTCACATAGTTTCTTATGACTCCATACTTTACTGCTCTTGTTCCACCGGCATTGCAGGCAACCAGCCCCCCCACCTGGGCCCCCTCATCCCCAGGGTGTGGCGGGAAAAACAGATCTGCGTCTTCCACCGCTTTTAACATTGATTCCAGCGTGACACCAGCCTCAACAACTATCATCAAATTATCTTTATCCACCTCCTCAATCTTATCCAGCCTTTCCATGGACAGAACTATGCCATCCACAGTAGGTACAGCCCCCCCGGATAATCCGGTACCTCCACCTCTAATGAAAACAGGGGTCTTCTCAGTGTTAGCAAGCTTTAAAATCTCTGATATTTCTTCACTATTAGCCGGCTTTACTACAACAACATTATCAGTCGGCTTAGGCCTTACCGCTAAAGCTGTTTCATCTACTAGATAACTCTCCATTTGCTCCCGTTTTGTTATTACCCAATCCCCACCTGCAATATCCCGTAGTTTTTCCACATTTATCATGAACGTCTCTCCCTAATCCTGTTTATCAATGTCGGAACTACCTCATAAAGGTCCCCGACAATCCCGTAGTCGGCCACCTTGAATATCGGCGCAGAGGGGTCACTGTTTATGGCAACGATAACATCAGACATCCTCATGCCAGCTAAATGTTGAGAACTCCCCGAAATACCACAGGCAACATAGATTTTTGGCTTGACTGTATTACCGCTGAACCCAACTTGGTGCTCTCTCCCTATCCAACCATCGTCTACCAGCGGCCGGCTAGAGCCAACTACACCCCCCAGAAGCTCGGCTAAATCAGCTAAAATACGAAAATCTTCCGCTTTCTTCAATCCCCTACCGCCGGAAACAATCACATCAGCCTCGGCTATATTGGCCTCATCCGTCCTTTCTTTGCTTATAATGGTCAATAACGAGGGCACAAGTTCAGCATCTTTCTTTATTACTTCTCCCCTTCTATTTGGATCACGAGCTTTCTTCTGCATCACTTTATATCTAATCGTTGACATTTGCGGCCTTGTTGCCGTTTTTATCTGAGCCAGGATACTACCAGTAAACGCAGGGCGAATCTGAATTAAATTACCATTTTCATCCACGTCTAAACCAATGCAATCCGCTGTCAGCCCCGTGTCTAAGGCCACACTTACCCTAGGTCCCAATGACCTTCCCAGGCGGGTCGCCCCCAAAAGGAAAATCTCTGGCTTAACTTCTCTTACTAACTTCACGATATTATGCTTATAGTTCAACAGGTCGAATTCCTCGAGAACTGGATGGTCATATAAAAATACCTTATCCGCCCCGTAATAAATGAGCTCCTTGGCCGCCTCCTCCATTTGGTTACCTAATAAAACGCTGGAAAGCTCCACACCGAGCTTGTCCGCTATCTCCCTCCCCTTGCCCAACAATTCATACGAAACCGGGTGAATCCTACTCTCTCTTTGCTCAGCAAAAGTCATTAAGCCCGTATAGTCCTTCATTTTATACCAATATTCACCCTCCCCCAACGGCATCTATAATTCTCCCTATCGCTTCATCCGTAGCACCTCTGAAAATCTCTCCTTTCCTACCTTCCTCAGTGGGTACTGTAACCTTATGAACTCTAGTCGGCGAACCCTGTAACCCAAATCTGCTCTGGTCAGCAATGGAGGCAAGGTCGGCAGCAGTCCATATTTCAACCTTTGCTTTTCTTGTTTTTAATTTATCACTGAAGGTGGGTAGTCGGGGCACATTAATGTCCTTAGTCACCGTGATTAAGAGAGGAAACCCTGACTCTATTAAGTATTGGATACCCTCCATCTCACATGCAACTACCATCTTTTCCCCCACCTCTTTTATTTCAGATACATAAGCCACATGTGGTATACCTAGCTGCTCAGCAATCCCAGGCCCTACTTGACCTGTATCTCCGTCAACGGTCTTCTCTCCGCATATAATTAAGTCGAATTCGCCCAGTTTCTTAATGGCAGCAGCAAGCGTATATGAGGTAGCTAGTGTATCAGCACCAGCAAATGCACTATCCACGAGCAAAACAGCCTCATTCGCCCCCCTAGACAAGGCATCCCTCAGCGCTGATTCTGCTGACGGAGGCCCCATGCTTATAATGGTAATCATGTCGCCTAATTTATCCTTTATCTGAACAGCTGCCTCCAAAGCATTAAGGTCAAAGGGATTGATTTCTGCGCCTGCTGAACTCCTGTCTATCCTGCCTTTTTCAGTATCAAACTTCACCCGACTCATATCAGGTACTTGTTTAATAGGCACTATGATTCTCTTCATAGTATCAACTCTTCCAGTTCAGTCGCTGGAAGGCTGCCGGCGCAGCCCGTCTTCGTCAGCAAGGGGAGAATTAGGGTCATAAATACCACCATAGGTGTATCCTGATGAGTGGCACAGTAACAAATATAGCAATGCTATCCTGATATAGCCACTTCGTTAAATGTTCCACTGGGGGACATAAGGGACACTTAGCCATAGAAGAATTATACTACTTTGGCAGTCTTGGTAAGGGGAGGATATACATATAGAAACCATTAACCCATCCCGAAACCGCCTATTTTTGGACTACAGAAGCTGACAGGAGCACTTCCAGCGGGCAACCTCTTTTTTTATCCCTCGCTAACTTGAGTATCATCTGCAACGGGACGTTTCACTTCCTCAAATAGTCCCCAATTTTTTAAGTACTGCTATGACATTATCTCTATACGAACCACCAAGTACAAACCTCTTTTCAAAGAAAGCTCCTCCAATAGTAAATCCCCACACTCCTTGATCTATTGTTTGCTGCAGCCTAGCAAAACTATTTATAGATCCTGCTGATACTATAGGGACAGCTACTGCGTTCTTTACTGCTAAAACAAGATCATTTATTTTATCAGGATATTTGTACCTGTAAGCTAAGAGGTCAAATCCGTCAGCACCAGCTTTCTCTATTGCTACAGCATCTGCCACTATTTCATCTATTGTACCGTCAAGTATTGAAGGCCTATCATATATCTTTCCGCAAAATGGAAAATATTTTATTTTCTTATCTATTATATCCCATATAGAAGGGTAATATACTGTACCCATAAGGTAATCAAAGCCCATGTCAACTGCCATTTTTGCAGGTTCTACAATACTGTTTTCATCATATTCTACTACTTCTAAAAACGATCTAAACCCAGCTGTATGTATCATATCATTTAGCTTTTTCATTTTATCTTGTGGAAGTCCTATCTCCTTAAAGCCAAAGAAATCCACTGGAAGATCTTTTACTTTCTCAAAACAACCAATAGCATCCGGTACTGTTACATCATTACGGGTAAACATAAGAATCAGTTTTGGTTTCATATGCAGTCTCCTCTAAAACTAAAGTAATCAAACCATAACCGTATAGTCAATTTTTAGTAACTTGCACAGTTCGACAAGCTCACTAACATAATCTCCATATCCAACATTCCAATGGTGGCTAAACCCTCCGTAAGCTATTTTCTTTAGCATCTCTCTTATATTAAAATCAAACTGAATATTCATAGGGTTACCCTCATAATGCTGCATAAGGTTTGTATCAAGCACTTTGCCTTTTGTAATAAACATTCTATATCCATTTCTTGAGCCTAACATACTTGCAACAGTAACTTCTCCTGGTATTCTTTCAGGAAAATATACAGCAATCCCTTTTCCCGTCTCATAATCGGCATGTATTGTTATATCATCCTTGCCAGCAGCAAGAGAGAAGGCACCGGCCCCACAGTGAGAAACCATAAGTGAATTATTCTCCTTGTCAAGGTTATAGATTTTTAGCTGATCACCATTAGCAACAGTCTTTCCTGATAGATTGTGCAATATATACATTAAGATTGTTGAATTAAGATCCCCCTCACATGCCGAAGGTATTCCCATATCATTTAGCAGTGAAATAGGAATGCACACTTGTCCTTTTAGATTTGGAAAACAATTTATTGAAATAGCATCAAGTGAATATTCTTTTATCATTTTTAAAATATAAATAAGAGTTGAAGAAGTAATAATACCATTCTCTTTGCTTGCTTCAACCTTTCCAGCTAACTTTTTAATCTCTTCCCATTTCTTCTCTGACTCAGTTCTGTCAATCTTCTGTCTTCCGGTTATAATATCCTCATTACCAAAATCTATTAAAGTTATTCCAAATATTCTCTTTACAGCTATCTCATCTGCTGTTTGGCATGTCATTATACTTGGGTGTCCACCTACATATCCTATTTTTGTTTTGCTTAACTTATTTTTTATTGCGCATGCCCTACTAAATATATATAAATCTTTTAAGGCAGCTTCATCAAAGTTTCCATATATAAATCTGTATTCAAGTCCTAAGTCATAAATATTGGGTATTATATTCTGTGCACCAGTTATAGAAATATTAAATGCGCTTATATCATGTGCCCATACAATAACAGGTTTACCCGCTCCTGTTATGAGCGGCATTACACGCTTATCGTCAGTAAAAGTACCAACAAATAAAATGTAGGCATCTACATCCCCCTTTTTGAAAAGAGCCGATGTTTCCTTTGCTATTTCAGGTGTAGAAATAAATTTCTCAGCTACAACTATATCAAATCCTAATTTTTTCACTGAAGTTATCAGTTCTTTTTGGTAACATACAGAATCATCTTCTCCTAGATTCAAATTCTTCATTACCACTGTACATATTCCTATTTTGGGTTTTATCATCATTTATATATGCTCCTTTTTTGTCAGTTTTACTTTTTCAAATGTCTTGCTAACCAGCAGGCTAGATTTTAACATTTCCCTGAAAAATATAAATTTGCTGTTATCTTCTACAGCATCAATAAGTGCAAAGGCTTTATTGTGATCTTCAGCAGCCACCATTATTCCATGGTAAGGCATAATAATGACTAATGCTTCATTTTTTTCCTTCAGTCCTTCGAAGGCGGAAACTACAAAACTAAATTCTTCCCGGGTCATTGTCTTAATTTCCTCCGGAACTACTACTATTTCTCTAATATTATGATATTTTGCAGTCTGTGTTACTGCTTTTGGTTTTATCCCAGCTGATACTACAAGAGGACTATAAAAAGTATTTCCATGAAGAGTACAGTTTATTTCTGGAAATTTTTGAAGTATCATATAATGCAGGTCTGCTTCCCTGGATAATTCCTCCTTTTTACCTTCTAAAATATTTCTGTTTATATCTGTAACTATAATATCATCAGGCTTAAGTCTCCACCTATACTTATCGGCAGAATGGGTTGGGGTTGAATATACTCTCTCTCCAACTCGCAGCGCCATATTTCCACCACTAAAATCAGTCAGTCCTGTTTCTATCATATGACCCATAATTTCAATTATTATCTCTCTGGGTTTCAATATATGTCTCAAATTTTACACTCCATTTATCAGAATTTTTAGGTTCATAATAATTTAATTTCATCGAATTTATAATAATTTCTCTGCCTTCCTCAATAGTTTTAATATCTCCTAGTGCTAACATCTGAAGCAGAATATTTCCAGAGGTTGTAGTTTCAGCTGGTCCAGCAATTAAAGGAATTCCGGTAGCACTAGAAATCCATTGGCATAGTAACTCATTTTGTGAACCTCCACCAACAAGATGAAGAAGTTCAATCTTTTCCCCAATTACTTTCTCAAGGCTTTTAATATTTAATACATATTTTAAAACTAAACTCTCAAAGATGCTCCTTGAAAACTCCCCAATAGTCTCTGGTGTTTTTTGGTTTGTTTTCTTCAAATATCTTATTATTGCAGCCGGCATATTAAATATTTCTTTTTCAAAAGATGGGGCATCTACATCTATAAAAACATTTCTATCAATTGAATCATTTGTTAATTCAATTAATTTGTCCCAAGAAAGGTTTCTTTTTCCATCCTGTATCCACTTTTTCCTACATTGTTGAATTATCCAGAGGCCAGCTATATTCTTTAAGAAGGAACTTTTACAATTTACACCACCCTCATTTCCAAATCGAGCTAAAAACCCTTCTTTTGTTATAATAGGACTGTCTGTTATTACACCTACTACAGCCCACGTCCCACAGCAAAGATAAGCCCATTTTTTCCCCTGATTTTTAGAAGATATTGGGATTGCAGTAATCTCTGATGAGGTATCATACGCTGGGAGAGCAACGGGAATTGGCATGCAGCTTAATTCATTGCAAATACTTTTACTCAAATTTCCTACAATACTTCCTGGTTCTCTAATCTCTGGAAATATATTTTTAGGAAGACTTAAACTTTTCAATATATATTCTTCCCATTTTCTATTTTTCTGATCCAAAATTTGCGTGGTTGTAGCATTTGTATATTCACAAAAAATATTTCCTGTTAAAAAGAAATTAAATAAATCCCCCATCATTAAAAAATACTTAGCATTTCCCAATATTGGTGAACCTAACAGACTCATTGAATACATTTGATACAATGTATTTAATCCCAGTCCCAATACCTGCGCTCCAGTCCTTCTGTATATATCCTCCTTGGGTATTAATCTAAATACTTCTTTAGAAATATTATTTGTTCTCGTATCTCTGTAATGGACAGGGTTTGAAAGTAATTTTTTGTCTTTTGCTAAAAGTCCAAAATCACATCCCCAAGTATCCAGGCCCAGGCTTGATATATCCTTATATTTTATTTTAGCTTTTGCAATTCCTCTCTTGAGTTCTAAGAAGAGTCTTAAAACATCCCAATAAAGAGTACCACCAACAAAAGCAGGTTTATTATCAAACCTGCTTATCTCTTCTAATTCCAACTTGGCACCATCATACTTTCCAACTATGGCTCTTCCATTGCTTGCACCAAAATCAAAGGCTAAATATTTCTTCTTGCTTGTAATATTCATCATATTCTAATTTTTACTTTCTTTAACATCAACACCAGTGTGCCATAGCCTCCGATAAAATCGCAGCAAAGCTTTTCATCAAACGCCTCATCCTTTAACTCACCTTGGGAAAGATCCACAAATAGAACCTTCCCCATATAGCCTCCTGCCATGTTTAACCTCCTTATTGACACCCATTTTAAAACCTGGGAAATGAGTTTAGCCCAGAAACGCTTTAGTTTGGCATCACTATTTTCCATCACGCATTATCCTATGGCCAATGCTAAACGCTTTAGCTATGACCTCTCCAAAAGCCTGGTATTGATTAGCTGACTCTGGAGTGAAGATAAAGAGCCTAATTTTATTAATGTCTGGTTTTCCATCAGTGAGGCAGCTCGCGGGACGGTAAGACGAAACTTGCCAAAGCTTAGTGCTCGTCTATTTGTTTGTCACCCATCTATCTGAACTAGCTCACAGTAGTCATCCAACATTCCGATGAGCTGTGTCCTCATACCATATCTCTCATCAGAAGCTACCTAAGAAGCTACCTACTTGTACTCTGCACCACCCGTACGGTGCTTCGCGATGAAGTCCCAGTCGTACTCAACGCCGAGTCCCGGGCCCTCAGGCACAGTCACGCAGCCATCCTTATCGATGGCGTCAAGCCCATCCCGGTAATCACTCTTGAATATAGGTAGGCTGAAGGACGACACCTTGACCTTGGGATGGACCAGCGCCATCTCGTAGTAGTTGCTATTACGTATGGCAGCCATGCAGTGACGCTCAGCTGGCCCGGGTAAATGTATTTCTACATCTATCCCTAGGCCCTCGGCAGCATGGGCTAGCTTCATGGTCCCAGTGATTCCTCCATCATAGGCGAGATCCCCTCGCAGGTAGTCGGTAGCATCGGCGAGAACGAAGTCCACTTTGGGCTCCAGTGAGGTAACGTGCTCCGTTAGAAGCAAAGGCGTTTTGATAAGCTGACGGAGCTTTCGGTGCGCAAACTGAGATATCCCGCCGTCTCGGAACGGGTCTTCATACCAGAAAAACCCTTCTTCGTCGCAGGCCCTGCCCACCTTCACAGCATCGGCAAAGGTGTTGTACGAGCAGGCCGGATCCAGCATTAGGTCCATCTTTTCACCTACTCGTTTACCGATGGCATGGACTGCCGCTATCTCCTGTTTGGGAGGAACGTCTATCCAGTCATGTATTTTGAAAGCTGGGTAACCCATCTCTAAGCACTGCTCAGCAAAGTCAGCGAACGCCTCAGGGCTGTTGAGTCCATCCTTACTGTGGTCACCGTGAAAGGTGCTGGCGTAGCACGGAAGCTTTTTCCGGTAGCCGCCTAAGAGTTCGTAGATGGGTGCGTCGTAATACTTTCCCGCTAAGTCCCACAGGGCAATGTCTATTATGTCCATACCTAGGCGGGATGCGTGCCGGAGCTCACGCTTCAAGTCAATGTAGATCTTCTCGCGCTCCAAGGCGTTCCTCCCCACAAGGTAGGGGATAATAAGGGGGCGCAACATGGTGGTGCCTAATGAACCCCTCGTCACGTACTCACCACTTACCCCGATATCGGTGTGAATCCTCAGGCCGGTACCTCTTCTTATAGAAACAGTTCCGGGCTCGTAGGAGTACTCCTGAGTTATATCCCTAATTTCATACTCGAACTCGTGTACCTCAATGTGTGTAATTATCGGTTTGCTCATCTTTTCCTCCTTTGTTTTCCACAAATAGAATCTTATCCATGTAACGTCCTACCATTTTATAACCTTTTTACTGCTTATCACCTCCTCTTCGAGCACTGGGCTCACTTTTTACTGCGGCTTCTTTTTTTCACTCTCACCCCATAGCGCCCGGCACCACCCCTCAACCTCGGGTCCAGTAGGTCTCTCACCGCATCCCCAAACATATTTACCCCATAGACCACGATACCCAGGGCAAGGCCGGGCCATATAGCCATCCCTGGGGCCATGAACATGTAACGGCGCCCAGCACCGCTAAGCATGCCTCCCCAGCTGGGAGCCGGGGCGGGTATGCCTAAACCGAGAAAGCTCAGACTAGCCTCAGTCATAATTATATCCGGCACCTGTAGGCTAAATTGAATAATTATAGGAGCCATAATATTGGGCAGGATGTGCCAGATAAGTATCCTGCGAGTGGGGCAGCCAATAGCCACCGCCGCCTGTATATACACATTCTCTTTAATGCCGATAACAGCACCCCTTATTATCCTGGAACCGCCGATGCCCCCCAATATCCCCAAAAGAATGATTACCGTTAACATACCCGGCCCAATCATAGAGATTATGACCATAAGAAGCACTAAACCGGGCAGGCACATCGTAGCATCAACGAACCTCTGCACTATCAGGTCAAATTTACCGCCGATGTACCCACTTAGCATACCTATAAATAAGGAGAGAAGTGTAGCAATAGTAGTGGCAGTCAAGCCTACAATCATCGAGATACGAGCCCCGAAGATGACACGACTGAACAGGTCTCGCCCCAGGTTATCTGTGCCCAGCCAGAACCTGGCTGATGGTGCCTCCAGAAAATTTGCCGAAGTTTCGTTCATTCCATAAGGGGCCAGGAAGTCGGCAAAAATGCCAGTGAAAAGCAGGAGCAGGGTTACAACCGCCCCCACAGTACCCAGTGGCTTCTCCCTCACCAGCCTTATGAAGAAATCGACCAGCCAGGAGTGCCTCTTCCTCTCGGCTACCCCACCTGATGAGCTATCGGCCACACTATCACCCCTTTTTTAATTTCTTCCTTTATCTATAACGAACCCTGGGGTCTAAATAGGCATAGGTTAGGTCAACCACTATATTGATTAACACCAGACCGACTCCAAAAAGGAGCATTATCCCGCTAACTATGGTGTAGTCTCTACGGAAGGTGGCATCTACTAGTAGGCGGCCCATCCCGGGCAGGGAAAATATCTGCTCTAGAATAACCGCACCCCCAATCAGGAGAGGCATCCAGAGTCCTACTAGGGTGACTACCGGAATTAGCGCATTCTTCAGGGTATGCCTTAAGACGACTGCCCTCTCCCTGAGCCCCTTTGCCCAGGCCGTCCTGATATAATCCTGCCTCAGCACCTCCAGCACCATGGCTCGGGTCATCCTCATGGTTCCCCCCGACATAGACATGCCCAGAACAATAGCCGGGATTATGAACATTTTCAGGTTACCTATTGGGTCCTCAGTAAATGGGATAAGCATTATAGGTGGCATGTAGCCCCACCATATTGAGGGGAAGACTATTATCATCGTCGCTATCCAGAAGCCGGGGACAGCGATACACAATATGGCGAAGCTGCGGCCTATATAGTCGCCCCAAGTATCCTGCCGTAATGCTGAATATATACCTATAGGCAAGCCTACTAGTTGGCCTATTATTATACCCAGGAGGCCAAGTTCAAGGGTTACTGGCCACCTCTTGGCTATTTCCTCAGTCACAGTGGTTGGTTTCCACATACATTCTCCGAGGTCGCCTTGAAAAATACCACTGAAACTGCCATCCGCTTGGGGCCAAACTCCCACCCAGCGTCCATACTGTTGAAAGAATGGCACATCCAGCCCCAGCCTCCGCTCAAGCTCAGCCCTATTCACTTCTGTCGTAACACCCATTCTACTCATATTTGCTACTATTGCGTCTATTACGTCGCCTGGCATCAGGCGTATCAAGAGGAAGACTACTAGACTAACTATAATCATGGTGGGTATAGCTAACAATAACCTTCTGATTATATAAGCACGCATGCTACTTTGTCCTCACCTGAAGTAGGCATTTTCTTTTTCTCCATCATCAAAACTATTAAACTAAAAAGACCCTATTTGTTGATTTCCAGAACAACCACCGTGTCTATGGGATCTGGGGCCTCATCAGGGACATTTATCACCACATCTTCCCCTTCTTGGTTAAACTCAAGCTCGCCGTGATTTGGATCAGCCAGAAGGTATGCCCTCTTCACCTCTTTACCCACACGGGACACTTTGAACTTTCCATCCCAGGGCCAGGCAAAGATGTGAATATAATATTTGCCAAGCTTAGCCGTGCATTGATAGGGGGCGACACGGGGGTTGGCAGAGGCAGAGGCAACGAGAGAGGTCTCTGGCTGGACCGGAACAGTGACGGGTGATGGTATCGGACTGGCTGTAGCCCCATAGATGCTTTCACCGTTCACCTTTAGCCATTCGCCTACTCCCTCAAGCTCGCGCACGCAAGGTTCGGGAATGATACCTTTGGCTGTAGGACCAACGTTGAGCAGATAGTTGCCGCCCCGACTGACGATAGCGACAAGCCATTGAACCAGGGTCCCGGCTGATTTCCAGTTATGGTCGTAGCTATTGTAACTCCAGGTGTCATTTGTGCACGCGCATGTCTCCCAGTCGCGCTTAATTCTTTCATCAGGAATCTCCTGGTCTCCCGCTGTCATGTAATCTCCTATGTTACTTACTCCCCTCGTTCCTCTAAACTCCCCAGCAGCCCCAAAAAATGGATGTTCAGCTATCCGACCGCTGATAATGGTGCCGGGCTGTAATTCGCGAACCAACTGCTTAAGCTCCATAGCTAGTTCTGGAGTGGGAGTTCCCTGGTCAAACCAGGCGACAGCAATCGGACCGTAGTTGGTAAGCAACTCGCGGAGCTGAGGTTTTACGTATTCCCTCAAATACCGGCTGTAGTTCTGCTTCGATAAGTCATAATCCCAGTCGTTTCCCCCATCGGGGTGGTGCCAGTCCGGCCTTTGAGAGTAATAAAACCCTAGCCTCATGCCCTCTTCTCGGCACGCCTCAGCCAGCTCCTTGAAAGGGTCACGCTTAAACGGGGTCGCCTTGACAACGTTGAAGTCAGTCAATTTTGTATCCCACATACAGAAACCATCATGATTTTTAACTTGGGGAACCATCCACTTCATCCCTGCCTCCTTGGCAACTTGGACCCACTCCTTTGGGTTAAACCTGATGGGGTTGAATTTCTCGGCAAGCTGTTCATCCTCCTTGATGGAGATGGTAGCACGCTGTTCCAACCCGCCCCATCCCGAAGGGACTACACCTTTTCGCATTCCAGCCGTCACGGCGCCGAGACCCCAATGAATGAACATGCCAAACTTTGCCTCACGCCACCAAGCCATCCTCTGATCCTGCTGTTCCCTGGTTTCTTCAATCACCTTAACCACTTTACTTTCCTCCTTTTGTTTTTGTGATCGTTATAATACATTTTGCAACTCGCTCAGCTTACTACAGTTGCCATGACCTTTACTAAGGATATATCACTAGACTCTTCCAGACTCTCACAGGTGACCTTCAAGAATCGAGCCTTGGGTGCAAGCTCCACCGTTCTTCTTACTGTCTCCGCGGCACTCGCCTCAAAATCAAAGGTGTACAGGTCATGGGTGTTGTAGGCTATCCCGTCATAGCTCGACCTTACATGCAGCCGCAGCCCTGCCTTAGCTTGGGAAGCAAAACGGCACTCTACCGTTAAGGCGCAACCGGAGGCATTGTCCAGGCCCACCGGACAGCATTGCTCTAGAGTGCTCTCTTGATTCGGCTCCAATGACTCAAGATGCAGGATCGGCATGGACAGACGGAAGGTGGGACTCGTCGAAAGAACCTGAATAGCAAGGTCCTCGGTTTCAAATTCAGGATGGGAGATATACCTTAGCGTGTGATACAGGTAGATAAAGGGCGGCTCAAAGAGAGCTTTTACCTCTGCAAATCCGGAAGCATTTGGAACCCTAGTCAGAGGAATAATCGGGTTGCCACTATACTTGGTAAAATTGTACCCATCGAAGCTGTAGGCATAGCCGATGCTTTCCAGCTTCATGGTCTTGGTGCCACCGTAGAAGCAGTGAAACACCCCGTCGTTGTACCGTACCCCTGCCTCGGAGTAGCCACCGTCGTCCCAGGCACCCCAGTCGCCGGGGGTAAGAATGGGATTCTGGTCATACTTGGTCCAGGGTCCCTCGGGCCTGTCAGCAGTGGCCACACAGAAAGGACCTTGATCGGTTACCTCAACCGGGTATTGAGTGTACATGTAGAACTTACCGTTCACCTTTACCACGCCTCCTAGGTAGCCGAAGTCTTCGACGACTGGGTTGCCCTCATACCTCTTCCAGGGACCCACTGGGCTATTCGCCACGGCCAGGCCGATACCACCCCGCCTCTGGGGGCCCACTAGGCTGTGCTCCTGGGCAGCCGCCGAGTACCACATATAGTAGGTATCTTTCTCCGGTCTCAGATTGTAGGCCCCTTCTTTCATAACGCAGATACAAGCCACTACGTATTCATCCCAGCTACCTACAGGTCCGTAATCCAGGATCGGATTGCCCTCATACCGGGTCCACGGTCCGAGGGGCGTGGGAGCAGTGGCCACGCCTATGCGGTAACCCTTCGGATAGAGCTTCTTATCCCCTCGGGCATGGTAGTACCAGTAGTAAATATCTTCGTCCTTGAAAATGTCACAGGATTCCAGAATCCAGCCGTCCCAGGCATCCTTTCTCCCTGGCACGATGGCAGGGGACGGCCCCATTATGTGGGTAAATCCTTTCTCCTCCAATATGTTTTTCTGCATTTCTAACCTCCTTTAGCTATTCCGAGCATTCTACATTATTCTTAAAGAAGGGACGGGGATTCACCCCCGTCCCTCTTTTGCTTCTGACCGCTAATCCCATATCGGCAAAAGCTCTTTCTATGGTGACTACTGCTACCTAAAACCCCATCTCTGCCTTCAGCTCCAGGTCGAGCCACAAGCTATCCCAAGGCGGTTGCGTTATACCACCGTTCATCTCACCCCAGTAATTCTTTACCCACGGCCACCAATAGCAAAACTCGGAACCTTGACCAATGGGTACATAGGGAACGTCATCAAGTGCAATTACGAATAGCTCCTCCATTATGGCCTTTTGCTCAACTGGGTCAATCGTTACTGTTGCCTTATCAAGCAGCTCGTCAAGATACGGGTTGTCATATATAGGATGGTTATGGAGCACCCCAGCCTTAAACCAGGTGCTAAATATGTCTAGCGGAAGGATTGTGGAAGAATCTCCCACTACGCAGTCTGGGTGCTCCCTAATGCGAAGTCTTTCCGCCCGGGCAGCAAACTCCATTGCTGTTAGTTTAAGCTCAACGCCAAGCTTAGCCCACTGGTCTGCAAGCATCTCTGCTATAGGCTGGTCAGTATCTGGATAGTCAGCGCGTAAAAGTATTTCAGTCTCAAAGCCATCGGGGTAACCAGCCTCAGCCAGCATCCGCTTGGCCTCCACCGGGTCATAGTCAAATAGCAATCGGGTTGACGCAGGAAGTTCTTCCAGCGGGATGTGGCCAGCAATTCCTGGAGCTAATGGCCACCCATAGGCAATGCCCGCGGGGAACACGGCAGCCTGTATCAATTCCCGGTCTGTGCCAATCATCATGGCTCGCCGAACATCTCTGTTACTGAAAGGCCCCCTGTCAGTCCTCAGCGTTATGCGATAAAAACTAGTCGATATTTGTTTAGCTTTTAACAACTCAGGGGATGTTTGGGCTAAGGAGTCCATATATTCAATGGCAACTCCCCCTTTGACATCAGCTATCCCTGTCCGTAAGGCGGCTATGTGGGTACCTGTATCCAGTATCATGGGCATGACAAGCTTGTCAATAAACGGTAGTGGATACTCCTTGCCGTTGATGGTTGTCGTTCTCCAATAATTAGGATTCCTTACGTAGGAGAAGTGAGAACCAGAAACATACTCCTTAAGTATAAATGGTCCCGTGCCAACCACGTTGTACCAATCAGAAGCACCGGCTTCTACCGTTTCAGGAGGAATGGGCATAAGGCAAACGCCAAATCCCACGCCAAAGCACGTCCACCATTCAGGATGGAATCTACTGGTTTCAATAACAACCGTGTTGCCCTCGGCATATATAGACTCTACAAATTCCTTGCCTTTTACTACGTCGCCAGCCCAGTAGTCCCAGCAACGGTTGAAGTGATATGCCATATCATCGACAGTAAATTCCCTGGCTTCGAAACCTATGTGGGGATTAGCCGCCCACATAACTCCCGGGCGCACGTGGAAGACTATCTTATCGGTAGTAACCTCCCAACTTTCGATCAGAGCGCCTGAAAGCCACTCAAGAGGAACGAAGGCGTCATAGGGAAAGGTAAACTGATTGGTGCCTCTCGGTCCATATTTCTCTACATCCCCCCGTAATGGTAAGTCGCAAATGGGGGCAAGGTAGTATAAATTGTCCGAGGGGTCTTCCATAAGGTCCGCAGATGGTGCGTCCTCTGCTGTAAACCACAAGAAGGTGAGTGTCCCACCATATTGCGGCACACCTACTTCCTCCTCCTCCTCTTCCTCCTCCTCTTCCTCCTCCTCCTCCTCCTCCTCTTCTTCCTGCTCTCCTGGTACTTCCTTGGCACAGGAGGCAAGCACTAAAGATGCCACCAATAAGAAGCTCAGAAATGTCCATAAAATTTTCCTTGTCATATTTTAACTCCTTAATTTTGTATTATTCCTCCTCCACATCCCTACCTAAAGTTTTGCTCCATAGGCATCAACCTCCTTTATTAGAACTTTTCACTAGCTAATCCTCGGAGACATAGAAAAGGTCGGCAAGTTCATATCCGGGAAAGGCTTTCATCGCTCCGATAATAAACCTTCCGTTGATGTTACGGTCACCTCTTCTCACGCTGTAAATTAGGTCTTGAGATATTTCCATTGTCTGGGCTAACTCAACCAAGTTTCGATATCTCCCGTTACATAACTCAAAAACCCTTGTCTTCAGTTTCATTGCCCTCTCACCTGTTTTCACCTTTA
>JABUBM010000115.1_pt1 | contig 17313 bp, 22 predicted proteins | sample 7240321 | NCBI WGS metagenome assembly JABUBM01 (sample SAMN07256344, study PRJNA390944) | subsurface metagenome | isolation source: Methane hydrate marine sediment | place: Pacific Ocean: Eastern North Pacific, ODP site 1244 | collected 2002
AATAGAAAATTTACTAAAGAGAAAACCTAAACAGTTATCCGGTGGACAAAGACAGCGAGTGGCAGTAGGAAGAGCCATAGTAAGAAAACCAAAAGTATTTTTATTTGATGAACCTCTTTCGAATTTGGATGCCAAGTTAAGAGTGGCAATGAGGGCAGAAATCAGCAAACTTCACCGTAGATTGGGGGCTACTATAATCTACGTAACCCATGACCAGGTAGAAGCTATGACCATGGCTGATAGAATGTTTATAATGAATGATGGTCTCTTGCAGCAATCAGGTGCTCCTTTAGAAGTTTATAAAAAACCCGAAAACAAATTCGTAGCCGGTTTTATTGGTTCTCCGGCAATGAATTTTTTAGATTCTAAAGTTACTAAAGAGAATGGAGATTATTTTATCGATACAGAAAGCTTTAAAGTAAAGATTCCCCAGGCTTTTTATTCAAAAATCGCAGATTACGCCGGGAAGGAAGTAATTTTTGGGATAAGACCCGAGGACATTCATGATAAACAATTTTTTTCTAATGCTATAACTTTTAATACTATAAAGACTAAAGTGGATGTGATTGAGCCCCTGGGGGCAGAGATTATCATATACCTGAACTGTGGAAAGCACTCTGTGATTGGGAAGATGGAATCCCGCACTCAAGTAGAAGTTGAACAAGATATGGAAGTAGTATTAGATATGGAAAAGACTCATATTTTTGATCCCAAGACTTTATTAGTTATAGTTTAGATGAAGTTTAATTTAAGTTTTAGTACCGTGGAGTTTGTGAGATGAAACCTGAATTATTATTGACACAAAAACAAAAATTAATTCTTACTCCCCAATTATATCAAGCAATTAATATATTACAATTAAATTTAGTTGAACTAAAAGATTTAATCGATGAAGAATTAGTAGATAATCCCTTATTAGAAGTTAAACAAGAAACAGGTTCAATAATAGAAAAAGTAAATCAAGAGGGAAACACTTTAACTCAAACCGAAGAATCAAATGAAAGGAGAGAAGAAAATAACTTTGATGATTGGTTAAGTTATCTCAAAGAAAAAGATTATCGACCTTTGCCCAATAGACCTGTAGCAGAGAAAGAAAATAGAGATGAAAATTTTATTTATTATAGAGAATCATTACAAGATTATCTGCTAATTCAATTAGGTACGGCTGTAAGCAGTGATATCGATTATAAGATTGGTGAATATTTAATAGGCAACATAGACGATAACGGTTATTTAACCGTTGGTTTAGATGATATTTCTCTTGATTTAAATATAAAAAAAGATAAAATAAAAAAGATATTATCTTTGATTCAAAGTTTTGACCCGCCCGGAGTGGGGGCAAGAAATTTACAAGAATGTCTATTAATCCAGGTAAAATATCTGGGCATTAGCGATATAAAAATAGAGAATATAATAAAACACCATTTACAGGATTTAGCCCGGAAATCATTTAAGAAAATTGCTAAAGACCTGAAAATATCTGTATTTGAAGTTCAATCTTTAGCTGATATAATTAAAAACTCCTTTGACCCTAAACCCGGCAGGAGAGTGGGAAACTTCAAGGAGGTTAAATATATACTTCCTGATTTGGTAATAATGAGGAAAATAGGAGGAGGATACAGAGTAATTTTGAATGATAGTTATTTGCCTCAAATAGAGATAAATCTTCAATATAAAACTATTTTAGAGGCAGGTAATAATATTTCCCCTTATGGCAAAGGAAAACTAATTAAAAAGGGAAGCATTTCTGATCATGAGATCAAAGATGCTAAAAAATATGTTGAAGAAAAATTAAATTCTGCAAAATGGTTAATTAAAGGTATAGAGCAGAGAAAAAAAACTATATATCGTATTGCTGAGACTTTAATAGAATATCAGAAGGATTTTTTAGATAAAGGTATTTTATATATAAAACCCCTAACTTTAAGGAAGTTAGCAGACAGATTAGAAATTCACGAATCTACCGTGTCAAGGGCGATTCACAACAAGATGGTGCAAACTCCTCGGGGACTGCTTAAGATGAAATTTTTCTTTTCTAAAGGAGTGGGCAAGAAAAGCGGAGGTGCTGTCTCTACCGATAAGATAAAAAAGTTAATTAAAGAATATATAAATAATGAGAATTGTTTAAAACCATGGAATGATCAGAAGTTAGCAGATTTATTGAGCGAAAAAGGTGGAGTAAATATTTCCCGGCGAACAGTGGCTAAATACCGAGAGATATTGAAAATACCATCTTCTAATTTACGTAAAAGGTTTGAAACTTAGTTAGATAGTTACTTAGTTAGCTGGTTATTTGGTTAATAAATCAATATCAAACAAGTTAACGAACTAGCTAACTAAAAAAGTATTAATTAAAGAAATAAGGAGAAAAAAAATGGCAATAAAAGTAGGGATTAACGGATTCGGAAGAATCGGGAGGAATGTCTTTAGAGCTGGGTTAAAAGATAAAGAAATAGATTTTGTAGCAGTAAATGATATAACCGACGCTAAAACATTAGCCCATCTATTAAAATATGATTCTGTTCATGGTAAATTACCAGAAGTAAAATTAGAAGATGATAATATTTTAGTTGGGGAGAGAAGATTAAAAGTATTGAGTGAAAGAGATCCCTCTAATCTTCCCTGGAAAGATTTAGGGGTAGAAGTGGTTATTGAATCTACGGGGATTTTTAGAGATAGAGAAGGAGCTTCAAAGCATTTAACTGCCGGAGCAAAAAAAGTGGTTATATCTGCACCTGCTAAAGGAGAGGACATAACTATAGTAATGGGTGTTAATGAAGATAAATATATACCTGAAGGACATCATATAATTTCTAATGCTTCCTGTACAACTAATTGCCTTGCGCCAGTTGCAAAGGTTCTAAACGATATATTTGGAATCGAGAAAGGGGTTATGACTACCATACACTCTTATACTGCAGATCAGAATTTAATGGACCTCCCACATAAAGACTTAAGAAGAGCCAGAGCAGCGGCGCTATCTTTGATCCCAACTACTACCGGAGCAGCACAGGCGACGAGTTTAGTAATCCCAGAATTAAAAGGAAAATTAACAGGTATGGCTTTTCGTGTTCCTACACCCAATGTTTCAGTTATAGATTTAGCGGTAGTATTAAGAAAGAAAACAAGTCCGGAAGAAATTAATCAATCTTTTAAAGAAGCCTCACAGAAGAGTTTAAAGGGAATTTTAGATTATACTGAAGAACCTTTAGTTTCCAAAGATTTTAACGGTAACTCTTATTCTTCTATTGTTGATGGATTGTCTACTCTGGTAATAGATGGTAATTTAGCTAAAATTATAGCTTGGTATGATAATGAGTGGGCTTATTCATGCAGAATATTAGACCTTATAAAATATATTTGGAAATAAAAATAGTATCTCGTATCTCGTGAATCGTATCTCGTAAAGGAATAGATGATTAAAAAGATTATAAAAATTAGAGACCTATATATCCTAAGACTATTTCTCTAACGGGATACAAGATACGAGATACGAACAACGAATCAGATGGGGGTTAAAATAATGCGTATTCCAGTAATTGCTGGAAACTGGAAGATGAATAAAAATATCGTAGAATCAGTATCTTTAGTTAAAGAATTAAAAGATTTTGTTCGTGGAATTAAAGGAGTAGATATTGTAGTTTGTCCACCCTTTACTTCTCTTTGGGTGGTAAAAGAGATAATTAATGACACAAACATCCATCTGGGAGCTCAGAACATGTATTGGGAGACCAAAGGGGCATTTACCGGAGAAACATCTCCCCTGATGCTTAAAAATGTGGGATGTGAATATATTATACTGGGTCATTCCGAGAGAAGACAATATTTTAAGGAGACTTCTGAAGAGGTTGCCAAGAAGACCGAAGCCGCACTTTCAGTTAATCTTATACCCATTGTGTGCGTAGGGGAAAATTTAGAGGAAAGGGAAAATGGTAAAACCAAGAGCATAATAGAGCAGGAGATTAAAGCTCTATTTTCAAAAATCGATTCTACCTTAGCAGGAAGAATAATTGTAGCTTATGAACCTATATGGGCTATCGGCACAGGTAGGTCTAGTAGCTCACAGGATGCCAATATAATAATTAAATTTATTAGGGAACTATTTTCCTCCGAATATGGAAGTAAAATAGCTGAGCGAATAAGAATCTTGTATGGTGGGAGTGTAAACCCTAAGAATATTTCTGAGTTTATGAATGAATCTGATATTGATGGGGCTTTAGTTGGGGGAGCAAGTTTACATGCTTTAAGTTTTTCTCAAATAGTAAAAGCAGCTAAAATACTATAAAATTAACGTAAACTTTAGCGGGGTACTTTACGAAAGAAAATAATAATTTTTTAACTATTGCTTTTATTTTTTCTTTACGCAATACGCAATACACGATACTCAATACGAATTTTTATCTTGAACTTAACATATAATTGTGTTAGAATAAAAAACCGAAATTGTTAAGAGAATAAATATATTGTATAGAAATTTCCTTTTTCCAAAGCCCTGCTTAGCAATTAGAAGATACTTGCTTAACAGGGTAAGTCTATTGTAAATAAAATAGTTGTGTTTAAGAGCTCTAATTGTGTACCTTGCATTTTGCATTTAATACTAACGACTAACGACTATTCACTAACGACTAATTTAATCTAATTTTTATGAGAGGAGTTAAAAAGTGCCTATAGCATTAATGATAATTCAGATTATAATAAGCATAGCTTTAATTTTAGCAGTGATACTTCAACATAGAAAGTCAAGTAGGGCTTCAGGTATATTTGGTGGAGGGACAGTTGCAGATTATGGCGGGAAGAAAGGCAAGGAAGCATTTTTAATGAAACTTACTACTATTATAGCGGTGCTTTTTATGTTATCTTCGCTTTTGCTTAGTTTAATTAAATAGAAGGAAAATCTTTAGAAGAATGGATAAACCTATTAGTTCGGTTAAAGAGACAGAAAAGTATTCTATTAACCCAAATAGAAAATTTTTCTCAGCTACTCATGAAGAAATAGAGAATGGGCTAACTACCGATATATATTTCGTAAGAGCTCAAGAGATATTGAGATATCTTCGTTTAGATAGTACTATAGTAACCGCAGAAATTTTTCCACGTGAGGAAGGTGTATTTACTGGAACCCAGGAAGTATATAATCTTTTAAAAGACAAGAAGATAAAATTATGGTCTTTAGAAGAAGGAGAAAGCTTTCAGCATAAAGATACAGTAATGAGAATTGAAGGACCATACTGTGAATTTGGTGTTTTTGAAACAGTTATTCTTGGTATTTTAGCTAGTAGTTCAGCTTGGGCTACTGCTGCACGTAAATGTAAAGATGCTGCCGGGGAAAAGAAAGTTGTCTGCTTTGGTTCTCGACATATACATCCGGCTGTGGCTCCAGTTATGGAAAGATCCGCGATGATAGGTGGCGTAGATGGAGCAAGTTGTATATTAGGGGCAAAGCTGTCTGGGGAAAAACCTCAAGGGACCATACCTCACACTGTAATGATTATTTCGGGAGATACTATAAAAGCAGCTCAAGCTTATAATGTTTGTATGCCCAAAGATGTTCCTCGAATTATTCTTATCGACACTTTTAAAGACGAAGCAGAAGAATCCATAAGAGTAGCTCGTGCTTTAAGGGAAGACCTTTTGGGGGTAAGATTAGATACCCCAAGCGAGAGAGGCGGGGTAACTCCTGATTTAGTAAAAGAGGTAAGAGCAAGACTTGATCAAGCTGGCTTTCCTTTTGTAAAGATCTTTGTTTCGGGAGGACTTACCCCAGAAAGAATAAGTATGTTAAATAAAGAACCGGTTGACGCTTTTGGGGTAGGTAGTTATATAAGTGATGCCAGCCCCATTGATATGACCTTGGATATAAAAGAAGTTGCAGGGAAACCAATTGCTAAAAGAGGAAGAATCCCGGGCAAGATAGAAAATTCAAAATTAAAGCGAATTATGTAAAAATAAGTGTGTAATGGAGGAAAAAGGTAAATGGAGGATTTACTGTTACAGGTTAAAGATTTAAAGACCTATTTTTATACTGATGATGGTGTGGTTAAAGCAGTTGATGGTGTTGATTTTACGATAAGAAAAGGGGAAACACTGGGCATGGTAGGTGAGTCAGGCTGTGGGAAAAGTGTTACTGCCCTTTCCGTATTAAGATTGATCCAGGAACCGCCGGGGAAGATTGTTAGCGGTGAAATTTTGTTTAAAGGTGTAGAATTATTAAAGAAAAGCCCAGAAGAAATGAGAAAGATTAGAGGGAACGATATTTCCATGATCTTCCAAGAACCGATGACCTCCTTAAACCCTGTATATACTATTGGTGAACAGATTTCAGAAGCTATAGTGCTGCATCAAAAATTAGATAAAGGAAAGGCCTTAAAGAAAACCGTAGAGATGTTAAGATTAGTAAGTATGCCTTCTCCCGAAACCAGGGTTCATGAATATCCTCACGAATTAAGCGGAGGACAAAGACAGAGAGCAATGATTGCTATGGCTTTATCTTGTAATCCAGATTTATTAATTGCAGACGAACCAACAACCGCCTTAGATGTTACCATCCAGGCTCAAATTTTGGAACTGATAAAGAAATTAAAAGATGAAATTGGTATGTCAGTTTTGATGATTACTCATGATTTGGGAGTAATTGCTGAAGTATCGGATGATGTAGTAGTTGTATATGCTGGTAAAGCGGTAGAATATGCAGATGTGAAAACCATCTTTAAAAATTCGCGGCATCCCTATACTATGGCTCTCCAAAATTCCATCCCTCTCCTAACAGATAAACCAGGAAAAAAACTCGAAGTTATTCAGGGTGGAATTCCTGATCCTTTAGCTTTACCTTCTGGATGCAAGTTTCATCCTCGTTGTAAGTTTGCTATAGATCTTTGTAAGAAAGAAGAACCTGAACTTGAAAAGGTAGAAGGCAACCATATTGTACGGTGTTGGATGTACAATAAAGATAGAGCAAAAGATTTTAAAGTTAAACAAGAAGTGGCAGGCATCACCCAGGAGTAATAAATATTAGGTAAAAAATTGGAGGTAAAGGGATTGGAAGATAACGTATTACTTAAAGTAAAAAATCTAAAAAAATATTTTCCCGTGAGAGGGGGAATATTATCCAAGACAATAGGATATGTCCAGGCGGTAGACGAAATAAGTTTTGATATTAAAGAGGGAGAAACTTTAGGCCTGGTGGGAGAATCAGGCTGTGGTAAAACTACTGCGGGGAGAACGATTATAAGACTTTTAGAACCCACTGCCGGAGAGGTAGATTTTGAAGGGGAAAATGTCTTTAAATTAAGCAAAGAGGAACTCAGGAAAGCAAGGCGTAATATTCAAATAATATTTCAGGATCCTTTTGGTTCTTTAAATCCCCGAATGACCGTAGGTGATATAGTAGGAGAGTCATTAATTATTCATAAGATTGCAAAGAACAAAAAAGAAAAAGAGGAAAGAGTCAAGGAATTGTTAGAAACCGTGGGCTTAAATGCAGGGCATATAAGAAGATATCCTCATGAATTTAGCGGAGGGCAGAGACAAAGAATCGGAATAGCCCGAGCTTTGGCTCTGAATCCTAAATTAATAATTTGTGATGAACCCGTATCTGCACTTGATGTTTCTATCCAAGCTCAAGTAATAAATTTATTAGAAGATTTGCAAGAAAAATTTAATCTTACTTATTTATTTATTGCTCACGATTTGAGTGTGGTAAAACACATTTCTGATAGAATTGCAGTAATGTATTTGGGTAAGATTGTAGAGCTGACCTCTACTTATGAATTATATGATAATCCTCAACATCCTTATACAGAAGCGCTTCTTTCAGCTGTACCTATTCCCGACCCTACTTTAAAGAGACAAAGGATTGTTTTAGAGGGAGATGTTCCAAGTCCCTTTAAACCTCCTGCGGGCTGTCGTTTTCATCCAAGATGTAAATATGTAAAACCAATTTGCAGCCAGGAAGAGCCTGAATTAATTGATATAAATGGCGGACACTATGTAGCCTGCCATTTGAGATAATAAGATAATTATACTTATAATTTAAAAAAGCGTTTTATTTTTAACTATATTAAGACTTTGCCGGGATGGCGGAATAGGTAGACGCGCCAGCTTGAGGGGCTGGTGAGCTTATTGCTTGTGGGGGTTCAAATCCCCCTCCCGGCACCAATAAATATTTCAACAAAAAGAGGAAGGGATGACTTCCTCTTTTTGTTGAAAGTTACCTGGTTAAGTTAATTAGTATCTCGTATCTCGCAAAGAAAATAGAAGTCAGGAGCCAGAAGTCAGGAGTCCGATGTACGGACACGATGCATCGTGTTTATTTTACTCAACACGGCACGCCGTGTTGCTACATTAACTGGCTACTGGGTAACAGGTAAACTGGTTAACTATGTAACAACAACTATTCACTATCATTTTAATTAATTAGTAAATTGGTAAATCGGGGAATTGGTCAATTTAGGAGAAAAACATGCATGAAGGTTCAATTGCTCAAAATTTATTAACCATTGCCATAGAAAAAGCTAAAGAATGCAAAGCTAATACGATAACTCTTATTAGAGTAAAAGTTGGAGAATTTGCCGGAGTAAACCAAGCTGCCTTAGAATTTGCTTTCGATAGTTTTAGTCAAGGCACCATTGCGGAGAAAGCATCTTTGAAGATAACATCATCTCCCTTGTTGGGAAAATGCCGAAAATGCAATGAAGTTTTCAAGATTAAAAAAGATAGTTTTAAGTGTTCGAAATGTCATAGTTTGGAGATAGATATAATTTCCGGCGAAGATTTATACATTGAAGATATTGAAATAGAATAAATCATTTGATTTTTAAGAAAATACTTTGCATTAAACAAGGTAAAATGTTATACTTTATTTTGTTAATTTAAGTCAAGAGAGGTGAAGTAATGATAGATTTTATTGTAACCTTTTTGCTTAGCATGCTTACCTATCTAATTCTTACGGCCAGCCAGGGAGAAGTATGGGGGCTATGGAGCATTTTCGAAATTATAACCGGGATTGTACTTTCCTTCATCGTAGCCTTTATAGCCAATAAGGTATTATTTCAAAAAAGAACTTACAGAATGTTGAACCCACTTAGGTGGGTTATTTTTTTGATTTATTTAATTGGTCCATTTTTCTGGGCAATGGCTAAGGCTAATATCGATGTGGCTTATCGAGTGATTACCGGGAAAATAAATCCTGGTATAGTAAAAATATCCCCAGGATTGAAGACCGACTTAGGGATAACTTTATTGGCAGATTCGATTACTTTAACTCCGGGGACCCTCAGTGTTGATATTGATGAAAAAAATAATGATTTATACATTCATTGGATAAATGTTACCACCTTAAAGCCTACCACCCATCATATTTGTGCTAATTTTCCTCAGTGGATAAGGAGGATTGCAGAATGAGCGGATTTTTTAATATTTTTATTATTCCCGGAGGGTTGTTGTTGATATTTATGTTATTATCTTTAATTAGATTAATCCTTGGACCCACTGTTCCTGATAGAATAGTAGCTTTGGATACCATAAATACTTTAGTGGTAGCTGGGATGATCCTCGTAGGCGCAGCCTATGAAGAAGTCATTTACATTGACGTAGCTATTGTTTATGCTTTACTATCTTATATTGGAACCTTATATGTAGCTAAATATTTAGAAGGAGGGTCTGAAAAATAATGGGAACATTATTGGCTGTTTTGTATATTCTTTTAGGAATAGGTGTATTTTTTAATTGTTTAGGCTCAGTAGGACTTCTTAGATTTCCTGATGTTTACACCAGACTTCACGCTGCAACTAAAGCTACTACTTTCGGTTCAATCTTTACTTCTTTGGCAGTTATTATTTATGGTTTTTCCCGTTGGAATATTACCGGAGATTCTAAATTTAGAGTCCTTGCTCTCCATACCATAATGGCATTAGTCTGCTTGATAATTACTAACCCGACCGGAGCTCATGCTATTGCCCGAGCGGCTCATCGTAGTGGAGTAATGCCCAGACAAGCTGTAATTGATGAATTAAAGGAGGCTAAATTAAAATGAGTTCCTTTGTTGAGATAATCCATATTTCTACTTTAATAATGATGATAATTGCTAGCTTTTTAGCAGTGATTTTTAAGAAATTATTACCCTCAATAATTGCTTTGACGGTGGCAGGTTTGCTTCTTTCATTAGAATTTTACCTATTACATGCTCCCGATGTAGCTATAGCGGAGGCAGCTATTGGAGCAGGATTGACCATGGCAATATTTATTTTTGCAGTTAGAGGGACTAGATAGGGGGAGGATAAAAATGAAAAAAATAATTTTCGGTATTGCCTTTATAATATTCTTTTCTTTCCTGATGGTTAGCGCTATAAACATGCGAACATTCGGAGAACCTACTTTTAGCGAGATGGATGATTATTTTATTGAAAATGCTCAGAGTGAAACCGGGGCAAACAATGTAGTAACCTCCATTGTGTTTGACTATAGAGGTTTTGATACTTTAGGAGAAGCTACAATCCTTTTTACCGCAGTGGTGGGGGTTATAGCTCTGTTCAGGGGGGTTAAGAAATGAAAGAAATGTCTAGAATAGTAAAAACTGTTACTAATTTTGTTTATGGTTTTATTATTATTTTTGGTTTTTATATAATAGCACATGGTCACCTTACTCCAGGGGGAGGTTTTCAGGGTGGTGCTGTAGTAGGCTCAGCTTTCGCTTTACTATTGGTTTCTTATGGTAGTTTGAATTCTAAGAAATTTCTCAAAAAGGATATTTTATCACTCTTTGAAGGTTTTGGTTTAATTTTGTTTATAGTTTTAGGTTTTTCGGGATTGGGGATAACTTTTTTTTATAACTTTTTAGCTAACAGTGGGAGCTGGTTCGGTAATGCTGCCGCAATCGGTGTTAATCCAGGTGATATGAATACCGGAGGAGTAATTCCCCTGATGAATATTGCCATTGGATTAGAAGTTTTATCTGCCTTTGGGGTTATTGTTTTAACTATGGCTAGTGGAGCGGAATTTACCAAGAAGAAGGAGAAATCATAAAATGATAGGCAATTTACCTTATGTTGCAGTAGTAATATTTATTGGATTAGGAATTTATACTCTTATGTTTAAGAAGAATTTAATCAAAATTGCAATTGGCGTTGTTTTAATTGAAAATGGTGTAAATCTATTTTTAATTACTTTAGGTTATAGAAAAGGAGCAATTGCCCCGATTTATACCCAGGCACCCTCCGGACAGGCAATGGTCTTACCAACTCCTCAAGCACTGACTCTTACCAGTATAGTTATAGGTATTGCAACTACTGCCCTAATATTGTCGGTTGCCATGATGATTTATAAACACTACGGGACTTTGGATACAGACCAGGTGAGGAGGTTGAGAGGATGAATCTATCGAATCATATTCCTATATTGATAGTAGCTATACCTCTATTGGCAGCTTTCTTAGTGCCGCTTATCGGTCGGATAAATAAAAAAGCTACGGGGATTCTTACCACCCTTGCTTTAAGCGTAAGTTTAATTTTAACCATTGCATTAGCGGTTAAAATACTAACAGTTGGTCCCCAAGTTTATGTTTTTGGTGCAACATCTCCATCTCTGACTTTGCCTTCTGGCTTAAAATTCCCTATTAGAATTATGCTCGAAGTAGATGCAATGAGCATATTTATGGGTTTAATTACTGCGGTTGTTTCTTTTTTGGGGGCAATCTATTCTTTATCTTTTATAAAAAAATATGATGGAGTGGATAAATATTATTCCCTTTTATTACTTTTAACTGTAGGTATGTTTGGAATGGAATTTACCGGTGATATATTTAACTTCTTTGTATTCCTGGAAATTGCTTCTATTGCTTCTGTTGCCCTAATTTCTTTTAGAGGAATTGATTTTGGTGAACCGGCAGAAGCGGGTTTTAAATATATGGTAGTTAGTTCAATATCTGCTCTTATGGTTTTATTTGCTGTAGGAATATTTTATGGGCAATACGATCTTCTTAATTTTGCAGCTTTAGCCAGTGTAATTAAGTACTCGCAATTAGACAAGATTGCTTTAGGTCTTTTGATCCCAGTCCTGGCCATGAAGGCGGGAGCGGTACCGATGCATATGTGGACACCAGATGCTTATTCGGAGGCACCTGCACCGATCACTATGATATTGGTTGCTGCTAGCCAGGCCAGCCTGTACGCTTTGTTTAGAGTAGTTTTTTCTTTATATAATATTTCTTTAAATGCCTTAACTGTGGGGTGGATAATTATTATTTTTGGCCTTTTATCTATGTTTATCGGTGTTACAATGGCCATAATTCAGAAAGATATAAAAAGATTGATGGCTTATCACGCCATCTCTCAGACAGGTTATATGTTTCTCGGGGTAGGAGTAGGATTGGCCGTTTTAGCAAACCCTGTAGCTTTAAAACAATATGGAATTACAGCTATGGAAGGTGGCATCTTTCATATTATGAATCATGCTATGTATAAAGGATTGTTATTTTTAACCGCCGGCGCTTTATTCTTTAGGACAGGGACTAGAGATCTTAATAAGATGGGCGGATTAGCTCACTATATGAAATATACTACCGTCTTTTTTATTATTGGAGCAGCAGCTATTGCCGGGCTTCCGCCCTTTAATGGTTTTGCCTCTAAACTTTTAATTTATGAATCTGTATACAGGTTTAATCCCTTGCTTTCTATAATAGCTATGGTAGTTAGCATCTTAACTTTGGCATCATTTGTTAAAGTATTTCATAGTGCGTTTTTAGGTCCGAAATTACCTCAATTTAAAGAAGTCAAAGAAACCCCGCGTAGTATGGTCTTTGCTATGGCCGTTTTATCCTGTATCATAATATTTTTTGGATTATTTCCGGACCTTATAGTAAAAAATTTAGTGCATCCTGCAGTAATGTCTTTAATAGAGCAATTTAAGTATACTGGCACAGTTTTAGGAGGTATGTAGAAAATGTTAGGATTACTGGAAACAGGCAGTGGTTTTTGGAGCGCAATAATTTGGATAGTAGTTGTATTAGTGATTGGAAGTATCGTAATTTATATCAGAAACAAAGGTGAAGATAGTTATAAAAAAAATACTGAACAAGATAAGCCCTTTATTTCCGGTAATCCCGAAGAAAGCAAAGAGAATTCCCATTTAAGTGCGAACCATATCTATTGGGGGTTTACGGAAGCGTTAAAGGGCTATTATAATCCTTTAATAAAAATGCATACCGGAAATATAAATGATTATTCTAGCTGGATAATTGTAATAACTGTAATAATATTAATTATGGTAGGGGTGAGTGGATAGTGAGATTAAATAAATATTTTGAAAGGTCTCTTTGGGTTTTTCATTTAAATACAGGTTCTTGTAATGGTTGTGACATTGAAATTGTAGCAGGACTAACTCCTCGGTATGATTTAGAAAGATTTGGGATCAAATTGGTAGGTAGTCCTAAACATGCAGATGTATTGTTGGTAACCGGTCCAGTGACCGGTAAAATGCTCGATAGAGTAAAACGCGTCTATGAACAGACTCCTGACCCTAAAGCCGTGATAGCAGTTGGAACATGCGGAACAAGTGGAGGAGTCTTTTACAACTCCTACAATCTCTCAGGCTCTATCGACAAAGTTATACCTGTAGATGTTTATGTCCCAGGATGTCCTGCTCGGCCAGAAGCGATAATAAATGGAGTTTTACAGGCCTGGATAAAATTAGAAAAGTTAAGGGAAAGTATGAAAGCTGTTCCAGCGAAGGCATAAAAAGTGATCAGTAATATGTAATAGATAATTCGTAGGGGCAGACCTTGTGTCTGCCCGTAACGAGTAATGATTAATGTGTAGGGGCTTGATTCATCAAGCCCGCAAAACTCGGGTCGAATAAAGCCGGCCCCTGTATTAAAAGCTTTAAGTTTTTAGATGCATACTGATAACTAAAAACTATCGACCAATAGACAGGCGAGCCTGTCCTCGTGAAAACGGGGAACGCCTGTCCTACTAACGACTAACGACTATTCACTAACGACTAAAAGAAAAAAGGTGGTAGAGAATGGAACACATGAAACCAGATGAAATTGTAGAATTATTTAAAAAGAAATTAAAAAAGTCTACTATTATCGATAGCAAGATAGAAACTAAAACAGCAGGATTAAAAAAGAATAGTTATAATATAATACGGCTACAAATAAATTCAGAAGATCTTAAAGATGCAGTAAAACTCTTATCTACATTACATTTTCCACATTTAGCTATTATTTCAGGAAATGATGGTGGCGAGGAAATTGAATTGATATATCATTTTTCTATTTACTATGGAGAGAGATTTAAAGAAGTATCAATAGATTTAGTTATTCATTTACCTAAGAAAGATCTAAGAATACCAACAATTACTGATTTAATTCCAGGAGCTCAAGTTACAGAAAGAGAAATGAAAGAAATGATGGGGATTATATTTGAAGGTTTACCTGATTTACCTAATTTATTTTTACCACGAGATTTTTCAAAAAATATTTATCCATTTAGAAAAGACGAAAAAGGTGTATACCCTTTAAGTAAGAATGGGAATTATGTAGGTAACAATATAATTAGAAAAGAAGAGGTGAAGGAAATTGAGTAAAGAAACTTATTCTATCCCTATAGGTCCAGTTCATCCTTCTTTAAAAGAACCGATGACTTTTAATTTCGAAATATATGGAGAGCATATAGAAAATGTTAATTTAGCCCCCGGGGATAATCATCGAGGAATTGAATTTATGGGCATGCAGAGGAATCCCATTCAGATTATTTATTTAGCAGAGAGAATATGTGGTATCTGTTCTGCCTCTCATCCTTTTGCTTTTTGTAAAGCAGTGGAGAATGCTGTAGGGATAGAGGTTCCTGAAAGAGCTCAATATATTAGAGTAATTATCGCTGAATTAGAAAGAATTCATTCTCATATTTTATGGGCTGGAGTTGCTGCTCATGAATTGGGTTTTGACTCTGTTTTATATCTGTCTTGGAGAGCAAGAGAAGAAGTTTTAGATCTTTTAGAATATCTGACTGGGAATAGAATCAATTATGGAATATTTATGATAGGAGGAGTAAGAAGAGATATCAGTAAAGAGCAAGTACCTCGAGTACGAAAGACTTTAGATTACTACCGGGATATTTATGGCAAAATAGAAGATGTATTTCTAAATGATCCAACCATTGCCTTAAGAACAAAAAATGTGGGTGTCTTAACTAAAGAAGATGCTCTAAGTTTATGTGCGGTAGGTCCTACTGCACGGGCATCCGGGATAAAAAAGGATGTACGCCAGGATCAACCCTATTCTGCCTATGCAGATTTAGAAGTAAAAGCTATTACTCCAGATGTGCTAACTGGAGAAGTAAATGGTGATGTCTATGATCGGATAATTGTCCGATTATTAGAAGTGGTACAATCGATACAGATTATTGAACAATGTTTAGATAATATGCCATTGGGAGAAATTATTGCAGAGAAAAAATTGGTTAAATTACTGAATCAATTAAAGAAAGCCAAAGGTGAAGGAATTGGAAGACACGAAGCTCCTCGTGGTGAATGTATCCATTATGTAAAATTAGCTGAAGCAGAAGTACCAGAGGTTTGGAAAGCTCGAGCCCCCACCTATAACAATTTAATGTCCTGGGTCCCCATGCTCTTAGGCCAACAGATAGCCGATATCCCGATTGTTATAGCGTCTATTGACCCCTGTATAGCCTGTATGGATAGAGTTACTATTTTAAATAAAGCTAATGGCCAAAAGGATGTGTTAACCAAGAAAGATCTACATGAATTAAGTGTGCAAAAGACAAGGAGGATTACTCCATGACTTCTATAAGCTTATTTGGAATATTAGTAAAGATAATAGGAGTAATTGTAATTGCTTTTTTAGGAGTAACAATAGGTTTATTTTATAAAGGTATTGACAGAAAATTAGCGGCAAGGATGCAGGCTCGAGTTGGTCCGCCCATAAGACAGCCTTTTATGGATTTCTTTAAGTTGATGATTAAAGAAAATATTGTGCCACAAAACGCAGTTCCCTGGATATTTAACGGAGCGCCAATTATGGCTTTGGTATCCTCTATTACTATTTTACTTTATTTGCCTGTAGGGAACATTCCTCCCCTGTTAAGCGGATACGGAGACATTGTGTTAATTATTTATCTGCTAACTCTACCGGCTATCGGAATAGTGGTGGGCGGTTTTGCTTCCGGCTCTCCTTATGCCAATGTGGGAGCACAAAGAGAGATGGTACTGATGATGAGCTATGAACTTCCTTTAGTAACTACTGTGATTGCTATAGGGTGGAAATTGAGCCAGGTTTACCCTCAACTTAATGTATTCTCTTTGGCCGTAATTAATGCCCATCCTATTTGGGAGTTAGTGGGCCCATTAGGTTTTATGGGAGCAATTTTACTATTTATTACCTTTGCGGCGGTTACGCCGGGTGAGCTCTCCAAGGTGCCCTTTGATGCACCGGAAGCTGAAACAGAATTAGCCGGAGGAATATTGGTAGAGTATTCGGGAAGAAATCTTGCTTTATTTGGTTTAGCTGATGCGGTTAAGACGATAGTAATGATTTCCTTAACTGTAGCTTTATTTTTCCCGTATAATATATCTCACTTACTTGCTTTAAGTGGAGTATTCGCTCTAATAGCAGATGTGCTGTTCTTTTTGGTAAAAATATTTTTAATAATGTTTTTCGAAGTAACTTTTGTTAGGGTTGCATTTGCTCGTTTTAAAATAGACCAGGCTTCCTTTGCTTACTGGATTCCAGTATCAATTATAGGTTTACTTGGCCTTATGTTAATCGTTTTAGATACTATTATAGTTTGAGGTGATAAAATGGCAACACCAATGGGATTTGAACTGCTAAAACAGTTATTTAAAAAACCGGCTACCAATGTATTTCCAGTTACTTATTACCCTGATTCGATATTAAAATTATTGGAAAAAGTTGAAAAAGGAGAAGCAAAGATACACCCCCCCGTGGAAATACCTAAAAATTTTAGAGGGAAGATTGTCTACGATAGAGATAAATGTATAGGATGTAAATTATGTATTAAAGTATGCCCTGCTGAGGCAATCGAATTTATTCCCGATAAAAAGAAGATTAAAATCCATATAGATCATTGTATTTTCTGTTCTCAATGTAATGATATATGTCCCAAAAATTGTCTGAATATGAGCGAAGAATTTCTTATTGCAGATACAGATAGGTCATCATCTAAATTAATTGTAGAATAATTAATGAAAATAAATAATAATAAATCATAGTCCTATAATTTTTTAAGGAGTTCAAAATTTTTACCTTTCAATATTCTTATTATTTCTTCAGAACTCTTT
>JABUBM010000116.1_pt1 | contig 17289 bp, 18 predicted proteins | sample 7240321 | NCBI WGS metagenome assembly JABUBM01 (sample SAMN07256344, study PRJNA390944) | subsurface metagenome | isolation source: Methane hydrate marine sediment | place: Pacific Ocean: Eastern North Pacific, ODP site 1244 | collected 2002
GAGAGGAAAGTATACTAATATCTTTCCTACGTGTAACAATTATCACATTATCTTCAAGTTCAAGAGATGAATAGAAAACAATATCCTTTAGTTGTTGCTTCGATTTAGACATACTGATAAGCAATTTAGAAAGTTTAATATCAATATCATCGATTTTTCCTTCTTGATAGAGTTTTTTACATTTTCGACATAAAGTTCCAGTTTGAGCGTCAATGGTACATATTGGTAGTTTCAATCTATGAATCTCCACAAACTTCTATGTGTCAATAGAAATAGAGAGATTTTAAGAATTGCGAATGTCGATTAATTAAAAGATAATAATTTAAATAAAAGTATTTAGTACTAAAACGTTAAAATTCTATATTAAACCTCTTTCCATTAAAATCTTGAATTCGTCTAGATTTAATTTTGCTCCTTCTTTATAACGCCCTAATATTTCTTCAACTTTATCATCAATTTTTCGTTGGATAGCTTTCTTTGCTTCTACTTTCCTTGCTTTGCGTTGAGCTTGAAATTCATTAGAGAATTCACTCCCAATCTTCTTTACTGCTTGTGTAAGACCATCGAGTTCTTTACGAAGAGCAGTAACGGTTGCGTTTAAAACTATAATTTCTGCATGAATTTCATCTGCTGCTTCTTTTATTTTTCTTGCTTCTTTGTTGGACTCTAACATTTTTTCTTGATGAATCTGAGATTCATGAGCAAGTGTTGTTACACTTGTGTGATAAGTTCGGATTTCGGTCTGCATATAGCGCAATTTTTGTTTCATATCACGGAATTCGTTTCGCAATTCTTTGAACTGCTCCATTTTCTCGAATTCTTCAGAAAGCTCTTCAAGTTGTAATAACGTTTGTTTTTCCATTTCTTTTGTCAAAAATGGAGTAGTCTCAAGCTGACGTTCGAGACGTCGCATCCTTTCCCCAACACGTTTATTTCTAGGAGCTCCAACTGTTTTCATTTGCGAACCTAGTTCAAGAAGACGTTTACCGATAACATCAGCATCCTCACGAAGGATATCTCGCATTTGCTTTCGAAATTGAACTTCTTCATTAATTTTATCTCTTTTCTCTTTTTCAGTTCTAGCCAAGATAAAAAGTTCTTTGGATTCCTTATTTTTCACATCTCGAATCTTACGTAATTCATTACGCTTATTATGAAAATTATGAAATTGCTGTATTTTATCCCTTCTTTTGGTTTTTAATTCCAAAAGATTTTGTCTTTTTTCTTCCAATGTAAGTTCTTCTGTTTCAGTCGTCATTAGCAAATCACGCAAATCTATGCAAGGGATGTTCCAAACTACTATTTACTTTCAAGTACTCAAAAGAGGAGGTGTATTTATATTTTATGACAATTCACAGATAGTATGATAACAAAGAAAATTATTCTCGTTTCATTTCCTATTAGAACGTTTCATACGTAACTCAGTGGATCGACATTTACGACATTTTTTTGCGGATAAAGGATTTGTTGCAGAGCATTTACGGCATACTTTCTTCTGCATTAAGTGTTTACGCGCGATAGAACGATATTCTGGATTTGTAACAGGCATTTCAAGCTCTCCTCAGTATTTTTAAGTGTCGTTTAATAGTGGTAATAAAAAAATTTCTATTAAAGTCAAAACTAAGAAACAACATTACCAGATGTTACAAATTTCAGAACACGTAATTATACAATTTTTCAGAACTAATAATAACATTACTAAAAACTAGAAGTTTTCTTCTTGTTAAATCAAATGATTTTTTAGAAAAATAGAATGAAATGAATTCCAAAAAATGCAAAATAACTCAAATTAGAGAAAAATGGTTAAAGTATTCAAAGAATCTTTTAGTATAGTAATAACATCAACAATAGAGGTATATGAGATTTTAGTGAAAAACAGATGAGTACGATCTACAGAATTTATGATAGTGTTGCATTTTAGTTCATTGAATTTTTTTGAATAGTCAGATTTATTTTGCTTCACACTAAGTAGTAATATCACTCCTACAACTTTATGTATAGCCACTATTTACGCGCTTATGTAGTGTTATTGTTCGGTTTATGGCGATAATACATTTTTTTGTATGATGATTAGATATCCTTATATATACATACAACATAGTGTAAATACAGATTATTGTAAGAAGATAATAAGGTGAAAAGAATGTCAGAAAAAAGATTGAATGAAACTCGAAAATCAGATAAAATACATAAGAAAATCTCCCGTAATGAGATTCTAACTCAATATATTAAACATCAGTTATTGGGATATTAAAAAATAGAGAGGTAGATAATCATGAAACAAGATGAAACTCTTCGTATTATCGATCAAGAAATTAGCAAACTTAAGGCGAATCTTAGCCACACTCGTAAAGCTAGAAAAGCCATGCGCAAGCGCCAACCTGAATACATAGTTGTTGCTTGGTGAGGTGATTACATGAAAATTGATGAAATACCTAATCTTGTCTCCAATTTCCTTGAGGACATAAATTCTGAATTAAAGGAATCTTTAGAAGATCTTACTTTTTCCCTAAATTCAATGACACACGCTCTCAAGGTTGATTTTAAAAATAATCTTAAATCCAATCTTACTGATTTAAAGGAATTTCTTTCAGACCTTCAATATAACTTGAAGGACATTTCGTCTGACCGTTATACAGATGAGAGTTGAAATATTATTAATTATGAGGTATTTATATGGCAAAAGAAGAAGTTGATAATCTTAAAAAAGAGGTTGAAGAACTCAAAAAACAGAATGAAGAGCTAGCTAAGCTAATGAAGAATGTTTACAAAAAACTTGATCAATCACCTACTCTTCCTTCTGTACCCCCAGCTTCAGAAGTATTTGAAGCACAAACAGATTTTCCTAGACCACAAAGAGCACCTAAAGCTCCCAAAAAGCAAGAAAAACTCAAAGATAAGGAAAAAAGAAAATACGAAAAAGTTTTAGAAAAAGATCTTTCTAAATTGATCAAAACTGAACAGAAAAAAGGCAGCGAAGTCTTTGACACCAAATTTCATTTTGACACAGACAAATTTAATATTCAAATCAATGAAATGGCAAAAAAGGCGCAAAATTTTGCTAACAAAATTTCCAAAGATTTTTCCGGAGATTTTATGACTGGTCTTAACAAGAAACTAAGGAAAATTGATACCACTATTGCAAAAGAAGCAGATCGTATTCGCACAATTAGCGTCATGACAGATGAAGAGTACGAAGATATTGTTGAGGAAATTGAGGAGGCTAAAGAGGAAATTGAGGAGGCTAAAGAGGAAATTGAGGAACATCAACATCAGGTTGTTGAAATTCGTCAAAGGATGAATGAACTCAAACGAGGAATGGCAGAAGCAAAAGAACGATTTATGAATGCTAAGCTTAATGGAGATATTGAGGAAATTGAGGAAACTAAAGACTATCTTCACGATCTAGAGAAAGAACTCCATGAGAGTGGAAAAGAGTTGCAGGATTCTCTGCACTATCTCAATGATGGAAAAAGAGAGTTTGAGCGAGCACGTCGTGAATATTCAAATCTTCTCCGTCGAGCACAACGGCTTCGAAATGTTCATCGTCAATCTCCAACAATGTTTGTAACTAGAGCCACTAAAGGCAAAAAGGAAGACGAGTTTTCCATGAAGATTGAAAATCTTGTCACATCTGTTGCATCTAATATCAAAAAATCTCTTGCTTCAACAATTGAAGGAGGCAAAAAAATCATTACCCAAATCACAGATATTGACGGTGACAAGATTATTATTACAGATGAAAAAGGAACACGCATATCTTCTGAATCAATAGGAGATTTCATCACAACTACAGCAGGCCTTTTTTCAGCTCTTGGCGACGAAAATCGTCTTAAAGTTCTCAAGACTCTTGAACTTGGCCCAGAATTTCAGAAAGAACTTTCTGAAAAAACTAACTTAAAAGGTGGTACTTACAAGCACCATACAGATATTCTTCAAGAAGTTGATTTCATTACTCGTGAAGCTATTCGAGGTCGCTATCTTATCACTCAATTAGGTATTGAAGCTTTGAAATTATCTGAACTACTATTTTTGCGTAAAAAGAAACTTGAAGCAGCTCAACAACCTACTGAGAAAGATTTATCTGAAATACTATCTTTGCGTAAAAAGAAACTTGAAGCAGCTCAAAAACCTACTAAGAAAGATGAAAGAGATGACGAAGACGAAACAACTATAGACATTGATATTGAGTAAAGGTGAAATCATGTACCTGCAAGTGGTCAACCGTCCTTTGAAAATAACTCATAGTTTCGAGCATACTTTTGACAACAAACATGTTAAAATTACATGTGCCAAAAAAGCTTTTCTTTTTCCGGTTTTCGAGGTCACACGTGATGAACAAATAGGCTTTCTATATGATGGTCCCTTAGGTATCACAGGTGATCTTTTGGTTCACTCTAAAGAAGGAGCTGTTGGAAAAATCTTTGAGGAAACCTATTCCTCAGCGCTATTTATTCCAGCTAACTTAGATTTTTTGAGAGATCATGTTAAAGAGTTAAAACCTATTGAAGAGGAAAAATTTCCTAAATACAAGAAAATTATCTCCTCATTTGAAGTCCACCTATCTTCCAAAAATTTCTGTTACCACAGCAATAACGACTATTTCCTCCTTCTTAGTGGTAGGACATTTTCTATCTGTTTCATAAATGGTGATACTACCATATCTATCACTCATAAGGAAATCATAGGAAGAACAGGAGAACGTAAGTTATTCTGGTTCTCTCCCAAGAATATCGTTTTCACTAACGACAAAGGAGATATTTTCTCTACCGCAAATATGTTTTCAAATAGAAATATTGTCAAAAAGATTCTCAAATCCTTGGAAACCAATCCTGTAAGAGATTACTTCAGTAATTTCGACAAACTTCTTTCACATTAGATTCAGTTTTTCACAGCTGTATCTTATTTTTTATAAATTCCGCTATCTGTTTTGCTATTATTGGAGGTACTGCTTCTCCCACTTGATTGAACATAGAATCAGCTGATCCAGCAAACTTGAAATTATCAGAGAATCCCATCAATCTTGCATGTTCTCTTATTGTTAGAGCTCTATCTTCCTCTGGATGAATAAACCTAGACTTACCCATTATGGTATTTGCAGTTTCTTTGGGTGCTATTCTAATCCAATTTCTTTTTTCCCTTGTTGCTCCTGAAAAATATATACCAGCCCGACCTTTTGCTATTTTATGCACTTTTTTTGCAATTTTTTTAGGAAAGTGGACGTAAAAGTGATTATAGAAATCATTTGGGTATGAAGGATTAGGGAGATCATTAAGGACATCTTCAGCACGTATTTTTTTCTTTTTTGGAAGTATAATATGTATATTAGAGATGAATAATCTATTCCTTGAGGAAGGACACCCATGTTCTTCAGCTCTTATGAAGTTGAAATGTATTCTATTGTAGCCTGCAGCTATTAGTGCATCTTTTATTATTTGTTTACCTTGAGTTTCAGCTATTGGAACAACATTTTCTATCACAAAGAATTGTGGATGTATATCACCAATTATCCTAATTGCATGAAAAATGAGATCGCCTTGAGAATCTTCATGAAATCTTGCCCAAGGATTCTTTTTCCGTTTTGGATTTGCTGAAGTGAATGGTTCACATGGGGGAGAAGCAAGTATTATATCAGGTTTATCAGCAATTTTTGACATTATATCAAGTGAATGAACTGTTCGAACATCTCTTTTCATCATCACAGTTTGGGGGAAATTTAGTTCATAAGTTGCTGCAGTGTTTTTGTCTTTTTCAATTGCAAGCAAATCTCTGAACCCTGCTTGAACAAATCCTAAACTAAAACCTCCTGCTCCTGAAAACAAATCAATAAAAGTAGGAATTTGGTTTGTACTTTTTTTTTCAAACATTTTACCACCATCTGATGCTATTAATCTACCCATTCTTTTTCCGAATAATTCTTCTTTACCTAGTTACTTGATATCACCCAAAAGCATTTTTCCCCTTTATAAGTTGTTGAAGGTTTTTCTCATTCTTGCTAAAAGAACTGGTGGGCAAAGCAGGAATCGAACCTGCGACCTACTCCGTGTGAGGGAGTTGTCATAGCCACTAGACCACATGCCCGTAATTCAATCAGATATAGCATCCAAAGCTATATATTTTTTCTGTTTGGTAATTTAGAAAAAGTGATATAATGCCCCTGAGGTTAACACACTGCTTCATTTTTTGGGTTAACCCCACATCTACTAGTTGAGCTCCTCAGGAGCATATGTTGTCTACCAGGGTTGACCTAATATCATTGTATGGAATGCTTCATTCCACTCAATAAGGAGCCCGTATGGTAGCCTGTAGCCTTTCTTTTTGCACTTTTCTTCATTGTTGGCCAAAGCCTACTATGAAAAGTCCTCGATAAAAGGCAAAATAACATTAATTTCAAATATCTTTAATGTTGTGTTTTCAACATTAACAATAAACAGCTCTTGTTTTTAATTATAGTGTCACAACATACATGTATAATTAAAAAGCAATTTTTAAAATAAGATTGTAAAGAGGAAAAGAAAAGGAAAAAGGGAATAAATTACAGATCCCTAAACTCAACAATTTTAACAGATTCAGGTTTCTTGGAGATTTCACCCAATCTTGCACCTATTACCATCGCTATACCTTTGTTGTGAGCTCGCTCAAGCAATCTCTGTGTAATAATTCCATCGATAACAATGATTTCAGCTTTTTTTATTTCATCTAGTTTGTCAAATATTTCTGCTGCGGGGATTCTGAGTGATTCTTTGTTTTCTTCTTCGAAAACCACAGCTTCAAGTTTTTGTTTCACACTTTCAACGGTTTTGTTAAGATATTCAGGTAATTCTATTTTCCTTATAATCCTTCTAGGAGGCCGTGTCTCAGTATCTTTATACGATGTAGCGCGCCTAGAAATGCTCTCAGGTCTTCGTGTTTGACCATAGCTTGTTCTAGAATCTGGAGATCTATATTCTCTCCTAGGTTGAAAGCTTCTTGTATCACGTGGTCTTCTCTCTGATGTAAAAGAAGGTTGACGAGGTTTATATGTAGATGGTCTTTCATAACTTTTAACTTCGTGTTTGGTTTCTGGTCTAACATACGAAGGTTTTACTTGCCTTCTACCTGTTTTCGCGGATTTTTGCAGGAATTTTTTAACTGTCAAGCCTTCATCAGTTCCTGTTAGGAAAACAGCTTTTTCTAAAGAAGCACACTTCTTGAGAGCTTCATTTACTTCATCCTTATTCAAATCTTCTACTTCTTTACCCTTTGGTGCTCTAGCAACATATTCCACGTGCGCAACTTGAAGTAATTCTTTTAATATTAAATCTCCTCCTCTATCACCATCAAGAAAAGCCGTTACTGTTTTATTTTTAATTAATTCAACGAGTTTGTGTGAAACGCTCGTGCCATTAACAGCAATTGTATTATCAATTCCCATCTTCAAAAGAGTAACAACATCTGCTCTTCCTTCCACGAGTATAGTTTTCTTTGATTTTTCAAAAGCTGGTCCTGCAGCAAAGCCATCAACACCAATTTTTATTACTGAACCAACTTTAGACGATTTTTCTACCTCATGTTTAATTGAAGAACTAAAAGGACTCACATTTTGATCCCATTGACGGACTATCTCCGCTGCACGATCCACAATTGACTTTCTCTTATCAATTCTCACATCAACAATTTCACCTAGTTTAATTGTGCAAGTACAAGGACCTACACGATCAACGGTTTCAATAGTTGCAGCCAAAATTGCTGTTTCTGTTCGTGGAAGACTAGAAGGAATAATAATACTACCTCTAGTTTTCCCTTCTCTACTGGTAAGATCTACACTTATACGACCTATTCTGCCCGACTGTTGGAGTTCGCGAATATCTAAATCTTCACTTAAAAGCCCAGAAGTTTGACCATAAATTGCACCCACAATATCGGGTGTCTCCACAACTCCTTGTATTTCAAACCTTGCTACAATATTATACTTCGTAGTCGAAGTGTCATTTTTAGCGCCCATATAATCACCTTTTGTAATGTACAATATTCATGTATTTGATTAGTCGCACACATAGGTGACGCACACTACTCTAAATCCCCTGCCCAAATACACACTTCAAATTAATTTACGATTATATTATGAATACAATTAATTTTTAACATTATATCTTAATTTTATGTAATTGTGATAATTTTGAAATGATGATTATGATAGTGAATTGTAATGTCCATCTTGAATATTAACCCTTTATTTGTGCTAATCTATATAGGGCATGAATATTTATTATTTTTACTTAATTTTCAATCATAGTCTGATATTGTTACTTTCTTTCAGACTTCAAGACAACATAGATTGGTCAATGTTAAAAAACTTACCATATGATACATCACTAACTAGTTCATAAAATCTACACTTTCATGAAATTATATGATCAAAGTAATCAAAAATATTTGACTATGTTTAAATAATTTAAGATGAGAATCTTAAAATGAATAACAATGCTTCCAGCGATTATTGTACTATTTTGTATATGTGGTGCACTAGGTCTGCTAACAATTATTTTTCTAATTTTAAGAATAAAAAAGAAAAAGAAAAACCCTTTGATTGAACGAGCAGAATCCATATTTATCATTATTAATCAAAGAATCCACAGCACATTAAATGAAATCCAGAAAATAGATTCAGAGGTTACAAAAACTCTAATTTTGAAGGAAACAAAAGATAAGTCAAAAGAAAGCACAGAAGAACTCCAAATTGAGCTAGAAGATAATCAAGTTAAAATCAAGAAATTAATGCTGAAAATTGAAGATTTAAAAGATTATCAACAAGAGATTAAAAATGAGATATTGAATAAAAAACAAGGAAACTTAGACGAAATTGAAGTTATTTTTGAAAGAATAAAAGAAAAAATTGACAATTTTTGATCCATCTATAATTTTAGAACACGTTTCTAAGGCTAGTGTAGTTACAGATAGTTTAATATTCTCTATAATAAAACTTTAAATGTCTTCAGCTTGGAGGATGGCACGTATGTATGAGATTGTCGATAAGAAGGATTTAAACGCTGAAAATACCATGCTTAAAGTTAAAGCACCTCAAATTGCTAGTTCTTGTAAAGCAGGTCAATTTATTATAGTACGAGCAAACGAAAAAGCAGAAAGAATCCCTCTAACAATTGCAGATTGGGATTCAAAGGAGGGGTGGATACAAATTATTTTTCAGAAAGTTGGTGCTTCAACTTATGAATTAGCTGACTACAACAAAGGTGATAAATTAATGGACTTTGTTGGACCTTTAGGTCTCCCCACGCATGCAGAAGGTGCGGGTAAAACTGTAGTAATTGGTGGAGGATTGGGAATAGCTATAGCAACACCAGTTGCTCGTGCATATAAACAAGCTGGAAATCATGTAGATGTCATTATTGGAGCAAGAAATTCAGAACTATTAATTTTAGAAAAAGAATTGGATAAGATAGCGGATAATCTGTATATTTGCACAGATGATGGATCAAAAGGAAGAGAAGGTTTTGTGACAGAACAACTCGAGGAGTTGATTAAAGGTGGAGCAGAATATAAAACATGCTTCACAGTAGGTCCTCCAATAATGATGATGTTTGTTGCAAAGATAACAGAAAAATATGATTTAAAAACAGTAGTAAGCTTGAACAGCATAATGTTAGATGGAACAGGAATGTGTGGAGCTTGCAGAGTGTCTATTGGAGGGGAAATAAAACTAGCATGTGTAGACGGTCCAGATTTTGATGGACATCTAGTTGATTGGGAAAATTTAATGCATCGTTTAACAGCATACAAAGATGAAGAACGTGAAGCGATGGAAGAATATCAGAAGAAAAATGAATGCTGTAACGAAAAGAAGGATGGTGCATAAATGGCGAACGCAACAGAAAGACCAAAAAGAAAACCAAGATCAATGATAATAAGAACAAAACTACCTATGCCAACACAGCACCCAGAAGACAGGGTAAAGAATTTTGATGAAGTTCCATATGGCTACAACGAGGCTGAAGCAATGTTTGAGGCACAAAGATGTTTACAGTGTAAAAATCAACCATGTTTGAAGGGTTGCCCAGTTGAAGTTCCTATCAGAGATTTCATTATATTAATTACTGAGCGCAAATTTATGGAAGCTGCTTCACTTATTAAAACTAAGAATGGTCTTCCAGCTATTACTGGTCGTGTTTGTCCCCAAGAAACTCAATGTGAAGCTCGATGTACTCTTGGCAGACGTTATGAACCTGTTGCAATTGGCAATCTTGAGCGTTTCGTTGCGGATTATGCACGTGATCATGACGAAGAAGTTGCTGAAATTCCTCCCAAGACTGGTAAAAAAGTTGCTATTGTTGGTGCTGGTCCTGCAGGTTTGACTTGTGCGAGTGATCTTGCTCTTAAGGGTCATGACATTAGCATTTTTGAAGCTCTTCACAAACCTGGTGGTGTTTTGATTTATGGTATTCCCGAATTTCGTTTACCAAAGGATACTGTCAAGTATGAAATTGATTATGTTAAAAAATTGGGTGTCGAGGTAAACACCAATTTCATTGTTGGACGTAATAAAACAGTTGGAGAGCTTTTAAAGGAATATGATGCTGTTTTCATTGGTTCTGGCGCAGGAGCACCTCGTTTATTAAAACTTTCAGGCATTAATTTAGTCAATGTCTATAGTGCTAATGAATACTTAACGCGGGTAAATTTAATGAAAGCATATCTCTTCCCCGACTATAAAACTCCAGTTAAAATAGGTAAAAATGTTGTTACCATTGGAGCTGGTAATGTAGCGATGGATTCTGCTCGCACTGCTAAACGTTTAGGTGCTGAAAACTCTATTATTATCTATCGTCGTAGCCGCAAAGAATGTCCTGCTCGTGCTGAAGAGGTTCATCATGCTGAGGAGGAAGAAGTTGAATTCAGGTTTCTTACAAATCCTGTTCGAATCATTGGAGACGAGTTGGGTAAAGTTAGGGCAGTAGAGTGCTTGGAATATGAGCTTGGAGAGCCAGATGAAAGTGGTCGTGCTAAACCTATACCAATCCCAGGTTCTGAGCATTTAATTGAATGTGATGTTGTTATTATTGCTGTTGGAAATGATCCTAATCCCTTAATTCCAATGACCACTCCAGAGCTTGAAACAACTAAATGGGGGACTATAGTCACTGAAACAGCTACTGGTAAAACAAGTATGAAGCAAGTTTATGCTGGTGGTGACATTAGTACAGGAGCTGCTACTGTCATTGCAGCTATGGGAGCAGGAAAGATTGCCGCTAAAAGCATTCATAAAGAGATAATGGGTATTAGTGATGACGATGATAGCAAAGTTAGCTTAACCCCAGGTACTTTTAAAAAGGAAAGATAAATAACAAATTAATTCTTTTTACGCCTTTATCTTCAACATATAATTTCTTGAAAAGTCAAAGCTTATCAGATGAAAGCATACTAATTGTTATTTGATATTGTCATTATTATTTCTTAGTTTGAATTGTCATTTTTTTTCTAGAACCACTTGTATGTGCTTAATCATCACATATGCGTCTGTATTATCTTCGTAATATTTTCGTATCTTAGAATCGATATGGAATCCTTCTTCTTCATAAAGCTGAATAGCTCTAGTATTATCAACTTTAACTTCTAATTTTACGCTTGTGTATGCAAACTTGGTACAATTTTCGATGAAATGTCTAAGCAATTTTCTCCCGTATCCCTTTCCTCTTACATCTTCTTTTATTGCTATGGATAATATATGGGATTGTCTAGGTAATGAGGCATATCCCCCTAGAAGAAATCCAACGATTTCATCGTTATCAAGAACAACAAAACATAGTTCAGGTGCTCCAAGATATAGATTTGTAATTAAGGTTCTTCCGAAAGGAATTTTGAAGCTCCTTCTTTCAACATCAAAAACATCATCCATATCATTTTCAAACATATGTCTAATCGTAATCACATGTGACCCTTCGTTCTGATATTTTCATGCCCCAAAGTCCAATAATGATTTTAGGATTTAGCTTTTACTTTTATCTATTAATCTAGTAAAAATAAACCTACCTTTCTCTTATTAAATTAGTCTAGTTTGAATAGGGATAAAACATTTGTCAACAAAACCCAAGAGTAGATTAACAACATATTACTCAGAAATAACATCCCAAATCGGTAGGATTTTATTACTATAGATATTGAATACTACAGAGAACATTCAGAGATGCACATATTGAGTAAAAAAAGAGCAACTGACTATGAAAGAAAACTTGGAGATATATTCTGGGAAAATGGTTTTGGTGTAATGAGAGCTCCCTCTTCCTCAGGAACAACTAAAATTCCCCGACCTGATCTTCTTGTAGGATCATCGAAAAAAAATCTTACTTTTGCTATTGAAGTTAAAACATCTCGCCAAACTCAATTCTATGTAACTAAAAAACAACTATCTGGTTTACAAGAGTTTGCATCCTGTTTTGGTGCAGAACCCTATCTTGCAGTAAAATTCATTGGGAAGCGCATGGATTTTATGTTTTTAAAGGTTCCAGACAGTTTAATTTTAAGTAAGGGAGAAAGTTATAGGGTAGATATAGATATGGTTAAAGAAAAAGCAATGGAGTTTTCTTCTTTAATCACTCAATAATACAGAAAAAAGTGAGTAAACAATGAAACTTCTGAAAAAAGATTACAAGCACGGGATTATTGAATTCATCCCGGAAACGATTGATGACCTTTATTCAATTTATCGTATTCTAAAACCTGGTGATCTATTTAGGGCTTCAACAAGCCGAAGAGTGAGAAAAAACACGGAAGATGGAAGATCTGATTCTGGTGAAAGATTGAAGATGGTTTTGGAAATTAGAATTGAAGAAGTTTCTTTTGGAGGTTTTGGCGATAATCTTAGGGTTAAGGGAGTCATAGTTGCAGGAAGAGAAGATTTAGTCTCTCTAGGTTCCTACCACACTATAGCATTATCAACCAAGGAAAAAGCTAGAATAACAAAGGAAGAATGGGCAACGATTGAAAAGAAAATAATAGAAGAAGCAGAAAAAAGCTCTGCATCAAGCCCAATATTAATTGTCACTTTAGAAGAAGGATCGGTTTGTATTGCTCTAATATCTCAATACCAAATGAAAATAATAAATGAATCACGTTCAGCCATCACTAGAAAATTCAGTGATGTAAAGCAACATACTTCTACAATGGGAACTTTTTTCCAAGATGTGTTGCAAATGATTCAAGATTCTATCTCACAATACAAAATAGATGTACTCATTCTCGCTGGTCCTGGTTTCACCTCTGAAAATTTCATGGATTTTGTGAAAAAACGCAACCAAGTAATTGCAAAGAAGATACAAACTGTTCATGTTCATACAGGAGGAAGAGTTGGTCTTCATGAGGTACTTTCAAAAAAACTACCAGAAAAAATCGCTGAAGAACAACATATAGCTAGTGAAACACGACTTTTAGATGAATTCTTCAAGAGGATAGGACAGAGTACTGGTAACGTTGCTTATGGAGTAAAAAACGTAAAACAAGCTTTAGAAATGGGAGCCGTTGAAACCCTAATGATTAGTGACGATATGTTGAAAATAGATGATATTGCAAAAAGAGAAAGTATCGATTCATTTGTTGAACAAAATTCTCGACTTAGAGGTAAAACAGTAATAATGAGTACAATGCACGATACAGGAGAACAGCTTTCCAAATTAGGAGGTATTGCAGCTCTATTACGTTATCCTATCTCAGAATCTTGATTTTTGTTGTGAATAATTGGGTTTAGATATGTTATGAAACCGCCATCATATGGATATTGATGAATAATTTCGATGCTAACAATGTCTTTTGTAAACTTTCGAGAAAGGCTTTTCCCTAATTTTTCTGCATATTTCCAATGGGTAGATATTGTTTTATCTTCTTTTTTTACTTCTATAAGTTGGTCATCTATATTGTGGTCTTCTTTTAAAGCTTGCACAATAGAGGGAATAGATTGACTATTTTTCACATTGATTCTTGCCCGAACTATCAAACCTTCTTCTGTTATTTCATCAAATGGTTTTGCATAATTCTTAGCTCTACGAATAAATCTGTTCCTAAGTTGCACTTTGTCTTTATAGCTTGAAGAGCAATAATGAAGTGGCACAGCAGATTTTCTAAATTTTTTAAGTGTTTCAAGAGCAAATGTTTCGCTTCCTTTGACTGCTGCACTAGATCTATCCTTAACTGAAAAACCTCTTTCCCTTAAAAAATGAAAATTTGTCTCAGTGAATTCAAACTCATTTAAGTTGATAAAATCAAGACGAACTTTTGAAGCAAACGTTATAATCTCTTCCAAGGTTTCTTCATTATTTGGAATTACCGGGATTTCTATTCCCACATCCCAGTCTAGATCCTTAGCGTTTTGTATGGATTCTTTCATATTCTTTCCCAAAATAAGAAGAGGTGGATGAAAACGTATTTCATCAAGACCAGCTTGATGTAGCTTTTGCAAAGCATCCTTACTTAATGCGTTAGAAGTATAAAGATGACAGTGAAAATCCTCCCCAAATTCTCTCTTAAAAGAAAGTATGTACCGAATAATCCTATCTAGTTTTAAAGTAGGCTCTCCTCCAGTTATGCCTACACCAAGAGCAGATATTTGTTTAGCTTCGTGAATCGCTTCCTCAACATTGGAAATTAACTGTTCATCAGCAAATTGGACATCTAGTCTCCTTTCCTTTGAAATGGGGCAGTAAAAACAGTTTGTAGAGCATTCTCCTGTAATAAAAAGAACTAATTTGGCACCAAGCGCGCAAAATTCACACCCTTTTGAGGGTTTACCTACTACCTTGTCTCCGTACCATTTAGTTATTTTTCCCATTTCAAGCTGAAATTCGGATTCGATAATAAAAAGAATCAGATTGAACATCTTCGAAAGAGAGAAAGCACTAACAAAACTAGTTTAATCTTTTTTATTTTAAAAAGGTCTCTCTTCCATCAAATTGATAATCTTTTCAGAAATTTCTAGATGAATCCAGTTTAGTAAAGCAATGATTTCTTCCTCATAAATTGCTTTATAATAGAAATAACCTACTAACCAAAAATCACTTTCTCGTTTAGCTAATTGCTTAAGATACCAACCCTCTTGTAGTTCAAAAGTATTGATCTTACTTTTTTCAAGTCTTTTGTTTTCATTTTCTGAGAGAGTAGATTTAACAAAAATTTCACTATCAATTGAGAACGCTGTTAGTAATTCTGAGAATAGAGCAACACTATTTTTCTCTCTTAGTTCATCTTTTGAAGATATAGCATATACTTTACCTTGGTCTATATCTCCTATAAACAAGTCAACTACAAACATTTTAGCTTCTTCTTCTAAGTTTCCGAGTTTTTGTTTTAGTCGGTCTAGGAAGACTTTTTCAAGCTTTTCTGCAGGAAAAATTTGAGTATATTTAGCTATTTTCTGTACTCTCTCCATAACCTCACTAGGTGGGTCAAATTTCTCATATGAAATATAGGAAGAAAGAATCTCGAATATTTTTTGACCTCTCATCTCTAAATATTCATTGTTTTCATGTATATCAGTAAAAAAAACAAAACGCAGTGGATTAGTTTCTCCAAGAGGAGAATAGAGATAGATCTTTATTTCTTCGAGTGATGCATTCACTAGTCCTTTTTCACTTGATGTACATTCTTTTACAAAAGTATTTAACGCACAAATCATAGGCCAGATTAATTCTTGACTAATTTGCAGAGAATTGTCGTGATAAATAGTACGACCTAGGCCTGTTCCAATATCCATAAAAGAAACTAAATGTATCATTGTTTAGTGATTATTCTTGTTCTTCATAAAAATATCTCTAGTGTTTATTGCAGTTTTTATTTGAATCTTGTTTATTAAACTTGAAATCTTTAGAAGGACTAAAAATTTCTGTTTTCCTCTTTTATAGTTTTAAATAATTAGAATAATAGATTTTATTTTTGTAAAGCCAAAAGAGGTCAAAAAAGACATTTTTTATATGGTTGAAACGAATAGGGATTACATAGGTGATTACTATAAACACGGAGTTTCTTATTCTATTAATTATTTTTTGTGTATTCATGCTCCTTTCTGTCCTTGGTACATGGCTCAATTTGGAGAAGTATGGCTTTTTATTCTTCCCTCTTGGATTCATTTACAAAACTGAATTTTTCAACAAAATATTAATCAAAATGGCAGATAGGGGAAAAAAACTACATGAAGTAGTTTACAGAATTGGTAAAATCCTAGCTCTGGTAATTACTGGAGTGTTAATTATTTATTTCATCGTTAATCCATTTCTTTTGATGTTTAGATCACCATTTGGTATAGGACTTAGACTTATAATTCCTGGAGTTACTATTGATCTTAAAACTGCACTTCTCTTCATAATCCCAATAATTTTTACTTTAATTCCTCATGAAATGGCTCATGCTATAATGGCTCGAAAAGAAGGCATAGAGATTAAATCTTCAGGTATTTTTATCTTGCTTATCCTTTTTGGGGGATTTGTAGAACTTGCAAAAGACAGTTTGGAGAAAGCGCTTCCAAAGAAAAGAATCAAGGTTTACATGAATGGAGCCTCGATTAATGCTGTTTTTGCAGTAATATTTCTAGGATTATATTTTTTAACACCCGCTATATCCTTAATAGGTTTCAAACAAGCAGATGGGGTTTTAGTTACAAATGTCTATGAAGGTTACCCAGCTGATAAGGTTGGTATTCAGAAAAAAGATGTCATAATAGGTATGGGTGAATATAATGAGAGTCTACAGAAAATAGTTTATATCCCTGTCAATAGCGTTAAAGATTATAATTTAGTTATTTTACAATTTGATAATAACAGCTCTTTATATGTTCAACTTCTTCAAAACGAGACTATAATTGTAACACCTACAATAACCGACCCTATTTCAGGACAAAATGTTTCAGATAAAGTATATCTAGGAATAAATATTTTCGATTACTATTCTCCAAGAGTCAAATGGTTATCGCCTATGATACCCTATTACTTGAATATTGAAACACTATACACATTGAATCTTTGTGTAATGGCGGTTTTTGTTAATATGCTACCATTGGGGATTACTGATGGGGATAAAATATTTAGAGAATACATGAATCTGAAATCAAAGAACGATAGTAAGAAAAGAAAAATATTATATGGTGTAAGAATCTTCTCTGCTTTAATTATAATACTAAATATTGCATTTACAATGATTAGATGGTAGTAAGAATGAAATGTTCATTTTGTAAACAAGATGCTATTTATGTTAGACCTTATGATAAATCAGCATTATGTATAGCTCATTTTAACGAGAAAATCATTAGAAGAGTAG
>JABUBM010000117.1_pt1 | contig 17289 bp, 14 predicted proteins | sample 7240321 | NCBI WGS metagenome assembly JABUBM01 (sample SAMN07256344, study PRJNA390944) | subsurface metagenome | isolation source: Methane hydrate marine sediment | place: Pacific Ocean: Eastern North Pacific, ODP site 1244 | collected 2002
GGGCGTCCCGCACTTCTCGATTTTATAAAAAACGATGGTTTATAGAGACGGGGTTTTCCGACTTAAATAGGATGGGTAGGCGCTGGAAGTCGAAACACGATAACACGAGATATTTGGATATGCTGGTTCGAATGCTCCTTTATAATTCGTGGAAGATTAACAAGGCGTGGCTCAAAAAATGCAGTAAAAAAGGGAAAAAACGCCAGAAGTGGACCTCACAAGACAACCAAGACGCTTTAGTGGATTTATTTCTCGAAGCGTAAATAAAATTAACAACGGTATATCAAAAAAGTGAAAATAATGTCGGCTCAGAAAAGAATAAAAATTAATAGAAAAAAATTACTTCCTCAGATACTGAGTATGATTTATTATTTTAAAATTCCTAATAAGTAGTGAATTTCTCTTATTTTATTGAAAATCTTAAAAATCGCGACATTAGGATTAATTTGGGAAAATAAAATAATAGAACCATGAATAGAATTTTTTTAAATAAATATCTTAATAAGATGGCTAAAAAAGAGTAATATAAGTTTAAAATAATTAAGAGAAAAAATCAAACAGATTAATGGGTGTTAGTAATTAAAATTATTAATAATTTAAAATTTTATAAGGTTAAGAGAATTAGGGAAAATCTCGATATTGACCTTTAAAATTTTAATGCCCTTCTTTACAATCAATATCTTATAAAATTTCTTTAAGATTTCCTTATAATTAATGATTACAATAGATTAGTTAAATTTATAAGTTTACATGTGTAATAATTTCAAAACTCTTAAAAATAAAGAAATTATTAAAAAACAAGAGAAAATGGCACTTATTACAAATGAGGATTTATACACTGAAGCATCAATTATAAATCATGTAAAAGCATTAGCGTACGATCGATCGGCAGCAAGTATAGGAGAAACTAGGGCAATCAATTATATACAAAATGAATTAATGGTTAATAATATAAATTCTAAAGTAGAATATTTTTCTTGGAGTACACCAATTAGATATTTAATGAAAACAATATATCTAATGATCTTCACATATTTACTTATCTTTCGTTTGTTTTTAATAATTGCTCTTTTTTATTTCGTGAAGTATATGTTTAAAAGAACACGTAAAATTTCGTTTGTAAACCGTGATCAGTCTAAAAACTTATTCGCAAAAATGCCATCAAAAAAAAAAGTGCCAAACCAGCCTATTATAATTTTTTCAGCTCATTATGATTCAATATCATCTAGAATCCCCTATATAATGCAAAAAATTTTAATGATTATCATTAAAATTATAATCCTTCCATATTTGGCGTTATCCATTTTTATCTCACTTTGGTTAATATTAAATATTATTTTAATAACAAGCATTAATACATTTTTATTATTTTTAATAAGTGTCTGTTCATTAACAACTGTAAGTGTGATAATTCCTATTTTTCTATTCATATTTACTTCCAGCAAATCAACTGGTTCAATAGATAACGCCAGTGGTGTTTCAATTTTAATTGAATTAGCAAAAAATGTTAAGGAAAATCCACTTACTAATTATGATGTATTATTTTTATGGTGTGGAGCAGAAGAGTGGGGATTAAAAGGTTCAAAAAAATTTGTGGCTAAAAATACCAAAAAATACAATAAAATTTATGACTTAAGTAAGTCCATTAATATTAATATCGACATGGTAGGATCGTATATAGGACTATTAAATAAATCTGGATTATTATTTAAAAAAGCAATAAATAAAAACTTAAATCAATTAATAAGAGCTTCAGCAGAGGAATTAAATATACCAATAACATTGTATAATAAAAAGATTAAGCCAAAAAGCGATTATATCTCATTTAATAAATTTTCAAAAAAAAAAAATAAATCATTTCAAACAGCATTATTTCATTCAGATAGAGATTCTATTTTTATTCATTCTAAAAAGGATACACCAGAAAAATGTTCAAATATTCTTATGGATGATTGTTTAAAGGTTTGTTATAATACAATTAAGCATTTAGATAAACAGATAAATTAAGTTTATTTAATTTTTATAAAACTATTTTGTTATTAATTTATTAATTAATTGAATAGAAGATAAAGCAAATAAATTATTAGGAAAAATAATGAAAATTTCATACTTTCTATAATTTTAGATCCAATTTTTTTTTTTAATATAATTCCATAGGATTTCTATATATCATTGGATAAAGCTATTTACATTTAGAAAAATAAATTGAGAAAAACGAAATTTCCTGATTAATATAGATTAATATATTTGAAATTAAACCTATAAAAATGATTTACCTAACCAATAAAAAAGTTACTATTTTATCATAATAAAATGAGTGGAAAAGGAGCACAAAAAGGAAGAAGCCAGCTATAATTATACCTTTATCTAAAAAAGCCTTTTCGGTTTTCCTTGCTATTTCTGGTTTTGATGAGGTTAAATACATATATCGCATGATTAAATACAATGAAATAGGGATGGTAAAAATCACGATATATTCTTGTAGGTTTATGGTAGGTTCAAAAAGGTTAAATTTTAATATCAAATAAAGAGAATAAGTCATAAATAAAGAGGACGCAATCATGATATGGAATTGATCTAGTAATTTTAAAGAATATTGATCATAAACTTTCTTATGCTCAACAGCTTTGTCTTTTCCAAGAAGCATTAGATCGCCTCTTCTTTTAGCTATGCTTAAAAACATCGCGATTTCGAATATTGCTAAAAACAGCCAAGCAGAAATGTATTCATTTATTATAACGACCCCAGATAACGCCCTCCATAAGTAACCCGTAGATAAGACAGAAATGTCAATAAAAGCGTAATTTTTAAAAAAATGGTTGTAAAGCTGTCCTGTTAAGATGATAAGAATTATCATAAAAATGAAACTGATATTTGGTATTAAAAATACGAGGGAGAATATCATAAATGCTGATATGATTAATAATAATAATACGGCAAAATACACTGGCAAATCTCCAGAAGCAAGCGGTTTTTTTTTCAATTTTTCGGGATGTTTTTTATCGCGTTCGACATCTCGTATATCGTTTATAATGTAATTGAAAGAAGAAGCGCAGCATAGTAAAATAAAACCTAAGATGAGAGGAAAATAAAGCGTAACTTCAAATAATCTTTTACTAAAAAACACACCAACGAATATTAAAACATTTTTATAGTACTGTCTTACGCGTAAAAGGTTTACAATACTTCTAATTTTACTTGTCATTATAAAATGTTAAACTAAACATTTCAATTAAATTTTATTAAGGTAAAAAATTTTTTCTGGTTTAAATTTTCTCACTATTAAATATCCTAATTTACTAAATATGCTCGTCTCTGATTTTTTTTGAATAATGGCAGTATTATATTCGAACAACAATACTTCCAATGAATTATATGGAATCTTAATATCTTCACCGAAAATATTTTTCATGGAAATATAATTACTTTTTTCATTCTTTCCTTTATTTGATTTTTTTTTTGAATCTTCAATATTTATTTTAACATCTTGGATATAACCAATTTCAAGGTTATTCACTGGTTTTTTAAGATAAACGAAAGTTCTAAGTTGTTTTTCTATCAACCAATTAATTACATTTAATTCAGATTTTCGGAACATTTCATTTCTTCTTATTTGTATATAGATATTTTTTGGTTTAACGATCAAATCCTTTAATTTGTATTGAATTGTTTTGTTGCCATCACTTTGAGGTATCTCACTAAAGGATAATTCAGACTCTTTGAAATTATCCGAGATGTTTACATTTAAGCATTTGACTATTCTAATTTCTCCTTTTATTAAAAAAAAAATATCATTATTGCTAAATTCTTTAATTAAGCCCATTGAATTGGGTAATTTCTTTTTTAGGTTTTTGAAAATCTTGCGACCTTCCTTATCTAAAAAAATATATTTGCCATTCTTTTTATCTGCGTTCAATTCAATATCTACTAGTTTTAAAATCCCCTCCTTTCTTAAAAAATATTGAGCTTCTAGATCAACCCGAGATTTTGTGTACAATGAAGAATTTAAAAGAATTTCGTTACCATTTTTGATGTCATTGACGATGTATTCGTCGGTATCGCAAATGTCGTCTTTAAATTTAACATCCGTTAATTTACCTATAACGATTTCATCTGTAACTTTATTCTTAAACATGTAATCCTTTTCGAGTTCCAGCTTGTATAATTCTATTCTATTTAGATTTCTCATAAAAGCAGAAATATCTCCAATATGAAAGTATTCTTTAAACTTCTCGTTGGCGATGACTTTAAATTTTTTTCTCGCGTCTTCAAATAATTTTGCGTAGTATTTTTGTTTTGATTTTTTTAAACAAATGATCGGTAAAAGCGTTTCTTTTGTTGGTTTTAACTTATCGTCTAATATAGCTGCAATTCTATGATAAGTGGGAGGATGGGAGTTTATTATATTGCTAACGAGCGAGAGTCTTTTTGGTTTAATTATTGATCTATTGATGTAATCAGCCGTGTCTAAATAATTTAAAATTTCATTATTTTTTGTAATTTTTTCGTCGCACAAAAGCATCGTATTTAAGCCAAATTCCCGGCCTGTGGCGTAAAAACTTTCTAAGTTATAAAGCGCTTTTACGAGTTCTTTTGCGTAGCCGATTTTTTTAGTTTTTAGATCCGCTTTTCCTTCCAAGATTCTGACAAACATAAACAATATGAGATATACTAATAAGTTTAAGAGAATAAACGAAATAAATGGGAGTGTAGGGTTCCCAAATGTATAATCGTAATATGTAGCAGGCACGCCAAATAACATCCTAAAGATTAAATCTCCTGTTGTTATAAAAGTTAATATTAAAGTATGTTTTCCCTTAGTATGGGCTAACTCGTGAGCGATAATTCCTTTAACCTCATCTTCTGGCACTTGTTCGTAATCCTCCGCAATAAGGGCGATTCTTTTATCAAAAATTGAACCGTATGCCATTGCATTTAGGATCGGATATTTTCCAAAACCAACTTTTACCCTTCCTTTTATCCCAATGTTTGTTTTTACTTCATTGATTAAACCCAATAACCTTTTATCCTCAAATGGTTTTATACCAAGCATAAAATCTAAAATAGGTCCAGAAAGGAAGTAAATAACCCAATTTATTGTTATTAATATAACATAAACATTCATGAAGAGTTCCCAAATGGAAAATTGGTTAAAAAGGAAAGCCTTCTGTGAAACGAAATTAAGAGGCGTATATTGATTAATAAAGACAATAGCTAACCACGCAATAACATACAGAAATAAAGTTAAATACTCGGGCGACATAAACCTCCAAACGATAATATATTTTCTACCAAATAATATAAAACCTAATCCAAGAATGATCCAAAAAGAAAACGCAAAAGCCGTGTTAATAACAATTGGGTCTCCTATTACATTTGAAATTATTCCTGATATGAAAATAATGTTATAAGTTGCCAAAGAAATTATTAAAATCTTATTTAAAACGGGGTAATCTTTCAATTCAAATATTCCAAACCATAAATAGATCGAAAAAGCACCCATTATCGAAGTCAAAAAGTCTTTCGAAAGGAAGAAAATTAGAAAAAAGAAAAATAAAAGCGCTACAAAATCGCTCATTTCGCTCCTTTTACCATTTTTAGAAAATCTATAGAACTCTTCTATTGTAATTAAAAACAATAAGAAAACTACCCAAAAACTCCAATCACTGAAGGTGTCATATAAGTTTGGTTGAAATAATATGAAGTGAAATAAAAAAAATAGTCCAATTGAAATAAAGATGTAAAGGATAAATAACGAGTATCTTAATTTTTTTTTCAATAGAAAACCCTTTTTTTTAATTTTAAAGCGCGTTTTTCATTTTATTAATTTCAAACCAAAAATATTTAACTGTAATATAGTACCATAGCAATAGTCCTGGTATTACTAAAATTAATGAAATTATTATATTAGTTGGTAGAATTAAAAAGCCTAAAATATTGATATCGTCGAAATCTATTGGCATAATAAACAATTCAATACATAGGAGATAAATAAAACCAACGATTATTAAAATTACCATAAGAATCACAATACCTCTTATTCTAGGAAACTTATATAATAAGATTGCAGATAAAAGTCCAAAAATAACGATTACAATTGCTATTGTAATTAAATCCAGATTTCCAATTGTCCAAACCATTAATAGCGTTGTTATTATGGAAAAAAATCCACAGATAATTGAAATAATATAAAAATTTTTAACTAATTTTGGTTCCTTTAAAGGTCCCTTCGCTAAGATTAATCTTGGTAAAGTTAAAGCGGCGTCTTTCTCGTCGGATGCTTTTATAAAATCGTTTTCTAACAATATAATATCGCTCTTATTTTCTAGAATTTCACTACTCTCAAAAAATCCTTTTACTGAATATAGAACATAAAAGCTATTAAAAATATGTATTAAGAGCGCACAAAAAACTGCTGCTTCAAGAGAGCCAAACAAAGCAATACCCGCAAACAAAGCACCAATGCTTAGCGTTCCAACATCTCCAGGAAAGATTTTTGCAGGAAATTTATTATATAAGTAAAATGGAATTAGAACTGCTAAAGCGATAGTGGTAAATAAAATTCCTTCTGCGGAATCCCATAAAATTGAACAAACAAACAAGGAACATAGTGCAATAATGGATGTACCAGACCCTTCACCATTATATCCTTCTAACATATTCACTGTGTTTGCAAATACTGTAACTATTATAGGCGCCAGTATAGGATAAATAATCGTTAATCTTAATTGCCCTAGGAAAGGGATTGTAGGGGATTCAATTTTAATAAAACCAAAATAATTTGCCAGAAAAATCAAGGTTCCTGTAAAGATTGTTAATATTAGTTTATATCTCGATCTTAATTTAATTCTGTCGTCAATGTAACCAATTAACCCTGATAAAACCACAGTTAAAACAAATATCAGGATTTCGTTAAAGAAACTTGGAAAGAAGATAATTAGAAATATTGATGTAAATGAACTTCCTATGACAATGCTAATTCCACCAGATTCCGCAACTTCTGTTTTTAAGTTTTTATGTATATCGATTCCGATGTGACCCCTCCTTTTCATTATTTTTATAAGATAGGGGATAATTGCCATTGTAATTGTAAATCCTACAGCAAAGACTATTATTAAATATATAGCTTCCAAGACACCCCAGTTTAAATCAGTTATCCGAATCATTATTGATCAATGAATTTTTTTAAGTAGTTTATTTGTACTGACAAAAGTTAATTTTGATCTAATAAAATTTTTTATTTTTTCGACAAAAAGTAAATAAATAATAGCCCGGCACGGAATTTCGACATTCGAACTTACTCGAAAGTTTTCGAACCGTGGTCACGGGGTTCAAGGCCCCAGATGCTTGTCCACTACACCACCGGGCTATGTATTTTATTACTTATACATTGAAAGGTTTTAAATTTTGTTTAAAAAATGCATTATCTAATAAATCTTTATTGGTTTTTAGAAATTTAATCTCTGCTTTTTCGTCTCTATATTCATCAGGCAGCATTTGAGGTATTGTTTCGATTATTGGGTACCATCGCATACATTCTGAACAGAACAGTAATCCCGTTTCAACTTCAGTTTCAATTTTAATTTTATTTAAAAAATATAATTCTGGTAGAATATTTTCGATTTGTTCAAATTCTATGCTATTAGAAAAATTGGTTATTTTATCTTTTATATTGTGTTTGATAATGTTAAAACATTGTTTGCTTAATTTTAATGACGATTTATCGTGTATATAGTTGACTTCCTTAATGCTCGAAATTATTAAATTGATATATGTGTCAAGCAAGCTCTTTTCAATAACTATATCGTCTCGAATATAAATTTTTCCCTTTTCCTCGTGAATCTCGATAATTTTTTCCTTCTTAATAAGATCAATGTCTCTTTTCTCAAAGAAATTTAAGATTTTCTTAAATTCTTCTTCATTAGTTTCATATGAAAAGATATACAAATCTAAGGGAAAATGCTTGTCAATCGGACAAGCTAAAATGTCAAGCAACCACGGTTTCATTGAGTCACCAAATTAAATGTTATTTATAATAAGTAGCTTCTTAATTGTTGAATGTATTTATCTATTGTTCTATCTAGTTTCTTTCTTCTGTTAAAGAAATCGTCTGATAATTTCTGATATGCGGCTTTAGAAGGTAATCTTCCTCTTTTATATCGAGTCTCCAGAAGGGTTAAACTATCATTTACACTAAATCTCTCAGCATCTAAAACATCCAGTTTTTTTACAATATTGTTAAAGGTTTCGTTTGTCTCCATTAATACTTTTTTAAATGGCGTGATTTCGTCTTTAATTTGGTCGATTTTTGTTGTATTTTTGGCTAATAAATTCTTATACGTTTTCTTAGCTAACTTTTTACGTTTTGCTTCATTTTCTGCTTTTCTAATTTCTAATATTAACGCATTTCTTTCTTCATACAAAGAACAAAATTCTCTAATTTCATTAGTGGGTATGAATTCCTTTTTAAACACGGATAATTGTTCTTCTCTTTCTTGAGTTTTAATAATTAGAACAAATACAGATGATAAAAATGCAATAATTAGCATGAAAATGACTGGTCGTAGAATTAAATCAAAGATATCTACAGTAAATGTAAAAAGTATTGTTTTTCTTTCTAGAGGGCTCACATTTTCAGAATTATAAACCAAAACTCTGGTACCAGCAGTTTTAAACATTGCTTCAGGTAAAGACGACATGTAATCTATATTACTACATCCCTCAATAATAACACTTGTAGTTTGTTGGTGTATTAAAAAGTCATAGCTTGTTGTAAAAATATCAATTAGAATAGACTGTTGAAGCCAATTGTATGAAACTAATGTTTCATAAGGTAAATTGTATTCTATGAAAAAGTTAAATTTAGAAGAAGGCTCCAATGAAACTCGATTTTGATATAAAGCTATAGTTAACACCTTTCTTGAGGGCCCTTCGATGGAATCGGTTATTGTTACTCCCAACAATTCACCAAGGTCATCATAAATGTGTATATTTTTAATATCTACGGGAAGTTTTATTGAAAACGATGGAATTGCTATAATTCCTAAGTTTACAATTTTGACTTCTTCCTTGATTTTAACCACACCCCAAGGAGATATATAAATTTCTCGGTTTATTTCTTCAATTTCTAACTTTGTCGATAGTTTGTCTTCAAACGTGATTGTAGTTTCATTATTTTCATCTAAATTTGCTAAAAAAGGATCTAAGAAGTTTAGCGTAGAACTTTGCTCTAAATCATATAACACATTTATATCATCTTCATCAGGCATGCCCATTCCTTCAATCTCTTTATGAAAATTCAATGTTGTCCCCTCTGGCAATCGATAATTTGATTTTATGTTTCCTTCGCTCATATAAGGTAGTATTGGAAATAACGGTCCTGTGAAATTGATTAGTTGAGTAATACTTTCATCAATAATTGTAAATTTATAGGTTACCAAATTTTGGTATGTTTGCAAAATATTTATTATAATTTCTTGCGATGGTAAAAGAGGCGAATCAAAATATATTGTTATCATTTCATAACTATGCATAACCTCGTGTGATCTTTCGATTAATAAAGTGTTTTTTGTTTGACCAGTAGCGCTAAAATAAATTAAATTATTTGAATCATTTAACGGGATTCCAATTAAGATTGAATTAATAGGATTGTCATTTTGATTTAATATTGTAATTCTATCATCTATATTTACTAAACCATATGAACTAATAGTAGTATTTCTTATAATCTCCACTATTAATATGTTTTCTGCTCCTTCTAAACCCCCTGATAATTGAGGGGTTTCATTTTTAGTTTGATTTTGATAATTAAATGAAGGATCATTTTGAAAGTGTGATAATACAACAATAAACAAAAGAAAACTAATTAGTAATAAAATTATTTTTTTTTTTCTCATTATAAATTAACCATTACTTACTCAAATTAACTAACAATAATTAATACAATTAATAAAAATTTATCATATTTTTTTTTTTTATTCAAGATAAACCTTATTATTTTTAATGTTTTAATTTTATTTAATTAATTATTATTTTTGCGATGGTTAAGTAATGTCATCTCGACAAAGTCAATCAAGGCGTAAGAAGAGAAGAAGTGGAACTGCTCCAATGCCTTTAGGTGGAGCGGGTTTAATGAGGTTTTTTGAAGATAGTTCAATAGGAATTAAAGTAAGCCCTATAACTACTGTAATTTTTGCCGTTGCTTTAATTACAATGGTAATGTTTGCTTGGTTAGGTATTTTTGAATGGTTATTTTAATTTTTTATAAAAAAAATTAAAATCTTTTCTAGAAAATTATTTTTTTTAAATTATGAATATTTCAGATTTCCAGGATTTAATAAAGAAGCTCTATTATCAAAAGGACTTAAATAGAGGGCTTAAAAGTACATTTATCTGGTTGATAGAAGAAATTGGGGAGCTAGCTACGTTATTAAATTCCCAAAATATAGATAAAGAAAAGGTTTCAGAGGAATTAGCTGATATTATCGCATGGACTGTTTCCATTGCAAATTTATTAGAAATTGATATGGAAAAAGCATTATTTAGTAAATATCCAAATGAATGCAAAAAATGCAACTCTTCCCCTTGTAAATGTGGAAAATGATTAAGTTAATATTATTTTAAGAAATAATTCAACTAAATACTAATTTAAAGTGAAGCTGGAAAAGTGAATCTTGAAAGAAAAAATTTGTTTTTTATCCACAAAAAGGCATTTATCCACGAGACGGCATTTATTGATGATTTTACAGCAATTGGAAAAGGAGTTAAAATAGAAAGTGACGTTTATATTTCCAAGGGTGTTAAAATTTATGGAAATGCTTTGATTCGCTCAGAGACTTATATAGGCGAAAATTGTATTATTGGACATCCGCAGAGGGCGGATTTAACAGCTATTATAAAAGATAAGAAAGAGATTACAGATTTTGAGAGTCCATTAATTACAATAGGAAATGAATGCACCATCAGAGCAGGTTCTATAATATATTCTGAAGTGATCATCGGGGAGAATTGTCAGACGGGACATAATGTTATGATTAGAGAAAAAACATCCATAGGAAACAGCACTTTAATAGGTACTAACACGATTATCGATGGAAATGTAGTTATAGGAAACAACGTAAGTATTCAAACAGGAGTTTACATTCCTTTATACTCTAAAATTGGAAACAACGTTTTTATGGGTCCGTATACCAAATTAACAAATGATAAATATATGATGCGTAAAGAATTTGATTTAGACGGACCTAAAATTGAAGATGACGTTTCTTTGGGGGCAAACTCAGTAATTATGCCGGGAATTACTTTAAAAAGGGGAACGATCGTTGGAGCAGGATCTGTAGTTACAAAAAATACTGAAGAAAACGACATTGTTGTAGGAAACCCAGCAAAGTTATTAAAAAAAATTCCAAAAGAGTGGAAATAATAAATTGACAATTCCAATTTAATGAAAATATTCAATTTATCATTAAGAAAATTGATCTTAAGATGAGTTTATTAAACAAAAAAATTTGGATTGATATAGAAGAACCAAAAACGGGAATTATGTTTAATCGTCTTCTAAAAAAATTTCAGAAGGAAGGTGCAGAACTTTTAATTACTGCTCGAGATTACGATTCTACTTTTCAAATTTTGGACGACCTACATGTTAAGTATCAGAAAGTTGGGAAGCACGGAGGTGAAAAATTGGAAGATAAATTAAAAACTTACATCGATCGCTTGTCTAAACTTTACCCATATGTTATAAAATTTACTCCAGACTATTTTGTAACTTTTTCTTCTGTGGAAGGCACTAGAATATCTTACGGTTTGAACATTCCCTCAATAGGTTATAACGATGAGCCTCGAAATGTTCCGGTGTGTAAACAAATATTTCCATATTTAGATCATATAATTACTCCGATGTGTGTTCCAGAAGAATGGTATATCCATCTCCACGCCAATCCTGAGCGATTAATCAGATATAATGGTATCGATGAGATAGCTTGGCTTTCAGAATACGATCCTAATCCCAACATACTTAAAAAAAACGACTTAGAAAAGGGAAAATTCGTAATTATTAGAAGTGAACCTTCGTTTGCTAGTTATTTCATAGGAAAAATAAAACCAGAAGAAACATTAATTAGTCAATTCTTTCCTACAATATTTAATCAATTTCCAAATCTTAAATATTTTTTAATTGTAAGAACAGAAAAACAAGAACTATACCTGAAAAAAAAGTTGAAAAAATATATTGATAATTCCAACGTAATTATTACACGGTTTATGCCGAATATGGTCGATTTGTGTTATTTCAGTGCGTTAGTAATCAGTGGTGGAGGTACGATCGTTCGTGAATCGAGTTTATTAAATGTGCCAAGCATTGAATTTTTTCCCGGAGATACCGCCCCTCAAGAACATTTTCTAATAAATAATGGTTTCCCTTTAGAACATATAAAAGAATCTGAAAAAATTATAGGGAAGTCTATAGAAATTCTTTCTGAAAAACCTCATCACGACAGATTTAACGATTCATTTAAAAAAAAAATTATGCAATTTGAAAACCCAAACGAAATTTGCTTTAAAATTGTAAAGGAGAATTTAATAAAAGAGATCTAATTAGTTAAAAATTTTTCATATTCTTCTTCTAATCTTTTACCAACCGCGTCCCAACTGTATTTTTTTATAAAACCTTGAGCGTCTTTTACAATTTCATTTCTTAATTCATTATCATTGAGGAGAATTTTTATTTTTTCAGCTAATTTTTTCGAATCTTTAGGAGGAACGAACAAAGCATGGTTCTTTAGAATCTCTCGATATACTGAAATTGAGGAACATATTACAGGCGTTCCACATGAGATAGCTTCTAGCGAGGTTAATCCAAATCCTTCGGAAGATGAAGAAAAAGTTATAAAAATATCTCCCATAGAGTAATAAAAAGGGACTTCTTCTTCTGGAAGATATCCCATAAAATAAATGTCTTTGTTTTCAATTTTCCAATTATTGTACGCTTTTTCCATCAAATAATCTGGTTTACCTCCAATAACTAAATTAAGGTTTGGAATTTCGTTTTTAACCAGTCTATAAGCTTCAATTATGTTACTTACTCCTTTATAAGGAGCAATTCTTCCGATATACAATAAAACGGGGCCTTTAATGTTTAATTTTTCCTTTAATCTTTGAGCTTCGATAGGGTAAGGATTGTACTTTTCCTCAATGCCATTGTAAATGGTGACAATTTTATTCTTATCAATTTTTGGAATAAAATATTGAAATTCTTGCTTAACATAATTAGAAACAGTAGTTATTAAAGATGCTTTTTTTGAAACATATTTTATCAAAAACTTTTCTAAAGGAATTCTTGTAAGTTTTGTTTCGAAAGGAGTAAAATCGTGGATCGTGCAAATGAATCTTTTTTGGTTAGATAAAATAATGGGTAAAGCTGCTTTGGCACTGTTAGCATGTACGATGTCGAAATTATTATTCCTTAAGAATTTAATTACCTTGTAACAAAAATTTGGAGCCCAAAAAAATCTTTTTCTAATTAAATCAAACTGAACTATATCCGGGTTGTCTAAATCTTTGTTCCATTTACCAGTAATTAATTTTACGTTGTGTCCTTGCTTTTTTAGATATTCAAAAATTGCTCTGATAACTTTTGCCTCTCCATCGGCGCTATCAGGAGAAACTGTTAATGATACTAAACAAATTTTTAGCTTTTTCATCTAAAATCAAGCGTTGTTTTATTGAAGTTACAACTTTTTAAGTTAGTTGTTTAAATCCATCTTCAGTTATTAAAAGCGTTTGTTCACTTTGAGCGACAAATTTCCCTTTTTGCTCCGCTAATACATAATGGACTTGTATTTTTCCTTGTTGAACTAGTTCTTGGAGACCAAACATTACTCCCATTCTAAAATCTTTTGCTAACCATCTTTCTGCAAAAGGAAGCGTTTTGTAGTTCTTATTTATGTGCCCTAAAATTTGTTTAGATGTTTTTCTACGTAGAGGTACTCTTCCTGCATATGGGTTCAATTCGTAAATATAAGAATATTTGGTATTATGAACTGTGCCTTCCCCCGTCGAAGCAAATATTTCTATAGCAAAGACTTCACCTTCTTCCATTATATCACCACCTTGAGTACCTAACTCTGGCAATCTTTTTTTTCCATGAACAGTCCATCTTTCAATTTGATGTCCACCAAGTTCTTTTATCGGATTAAATTTAAACCCTTTTACGATACCTTCGATTTTTTTACCCAATTCTTTCGTGTTGATTTTAGGTTTAACCATCATTTTTGCGGCTTCCAGAGCGACTTCGGTTGCTTGAATTATGTTTTCAAGAGATTTCTCGTAGTTAAAACTTACTGTAAAAGCTGTGTCCACTATGTATCCGTCGATATGAACGCCTAAATCGATTTTAACAATATCTCCTTCTTTAATCGTAAGTTCATCATCCTTTATCGGAGATGTATAGTGAGCTGCAATGTTGTTTATACTAACATTAACGGGAAATGCCCACCCTCCGCCTAATTCAACGATTTTCTTCTCGGTGTTTTCAATTAAATTTAACACTTTTGTTCCAACTTGTATTTGCGGTTTAACGTACTTCTTTACTTCTTGAGCAATCTTTCCAGCTTTAGTAAGAGATTCGATTTTATGTTTTTTCTCTTCTTCTTCGTTTTCTTTATTGTTTTTTTTTTCAGATTGATTTTTCAAATTATTATTCTCAGTCATTAAAATATGTAAATGTAAAAATTGATAAAAATATTTTTTAAATAAGCAATATCAAATTTTATAAAATAAAAAAAAAAATAAAGTAAACATTAATAATTAAATAAAGTTAATTTTAATATCATACAACTTAATAATTTATCACTTACTAGGTTGATTTGTAATTGAGTGAAAATATTATTAAGTTAATGAAACCTTCGTTTAAAAGAAAGGAGGCAATCATGGTTGTCTGAGAATATCAGTGAACTCACGGATTTATTAAGAAAATTATCGGCTGTAAATAGCGATATCGAAGGCTCCGCAATAGTTAGTGTTCAAGGGCTTCCAATTTGTTCCGTTTTGAGTAGGGATGTAAACGATGGGATTGTTTCTGCCATGTCTGCCGCTATACAGAGCGTTTCAGAGCGCGCGGTTGAGGAACTTGAGAGAGGTGAATTAAAAAGAATACTTATTGAAGGGTTAAATGGTATCATAATTCTCTCTAGAGCTGGTGAAAATGCTATTTTATGCACTCTTTGTAGCGCTAATGCTAGCCTAGGAATGGTTTTTCTAAATATCCAGAGCGTTTCCAATAGAATTGCAGCTTTATTAGATTAGGAAACGCGTTAAATTAATATTCTTTTTTTCAAATCCCGGTTTGCATCGACCCTTTTCTCTAGATTTTAATAATTGAAAAATTAGTAAATTAAACATCAAAATGAATGAAAAAAAAGAAATTTTGTTTAATTTTCTTTATGTTGCTATTCTGGTTTTGTTTTTGAATCTCGATAAGGATGCTTCTCGAGGTAAGCGTTAATTAGAGTCATGAAACCGTTGCCAATTCCGCCACCCAAAGCCCCAAAAATAGCGGCTAAAAGGATTATGAGTATTAAAATTAGCCAGCCAAATCCTTCTCCAAAAATTAACGCTCCAAACTGGTCAAGTATAATGTACACATTTCTTGTAATCAGTCCAACTAAAACATAAATCCCCCACGAAAGTGTAACTCCGATAATACCGCTTAGAACACCATATTTTAACGATTTGTTAAGCATTCCCGCAATAATACCAGGAATTATGACTAACTGCCAAACTGGAACTAGTGTTAATAGCATAGTTAGACATAAAACAACGACTACACTTATGAAAAAAGTTCTCCTTTCTATTTCCATTTTTTTAACCTCCTGTTGGAAAGAAAAATAATTGAGATTCAATTGAACTAGTAGGAAAGTTATATAATGTATTCGTAAAATATTGATAGTGGTATTTTCCTTGCAAGAACAGTTGTTCTAGTTGATCTGAATAATGTTTTGAGTTTGAAAGCCCTCGTTGCCCCGATGGAATAACGCTTAAAGAGTTATTTAGGTTGCTAAAGTCTAGAATTAAGCGCTCAGATGCTCCACCTCTCGCGATTCCAACACCATTGTCAATATTTACTCTAGCTGGATTGATGGTGTACCCTTCTCCATCAGCTTCATAAGGTCCTTTACTTAGTGGATCTAACCTCGTAAGAGATGAAAAATAAAGTTGATGTAGATCGCCCCACCTCCAAGTTGATGGGTTGTCAGAGCCATAAAAACTTTCTAACCAGTCGATTGTGGCGTCTAATGCTAGCATCATTGTCTCGTTTCTAGTCTCGATTTTCAATGGTGTAGAAACATTATCAAACCAATGGGAAGATTCGTTTTCTTTCATTAAATACTCCAATACAACTATTCTTGTTCGTGCAGTAAAATTATATGTTTCCTTTTCATCATTAAAAGTAAAATCTTGGAAATAATCTCTCCACTTGCGGTAAATAGTTGGTGCAGCTTCTTCTTTATCCATTACAAATTGCCAACTTTCTAATACTGTGAGAACATTATTTATTTTTGTAGGAGGTATAGGACCATAATAATCGTAAATAACTTCAATTAACTCCGGAATGAAAGCTCTCGCAGCCGTTGAGTTCACATCATTTTGGATGGTTTTCATGCTTTCAATACTTATAGATCCATCAGCAGCATTCATAAGTAGTTCATTTATCCTTCTGGCTCTATATCCGTCTGCGTATTCATTTTGTAAGAAATAACTATTATACTCTGGTCCTGCTATGATTTGATTAGCAGAAGCTAAATATTTCTGATTTGGATTTAGAGAATTAGGCAAATCTTCGAAGGGTATGTAACCAATCCATTCTCCTTCCCCATTGGAACCGTTGTATGGAAGAGTTCCGTTACCAAGATGACCCAATGGAATTTTTGAATCGTCTCGAATTGGAACTTTTCCTGTTGGTCGAATAGCAATATTTCCATCGACATCGGCATAAACTATATTTTGCGCGAGAAGTGTCCAATCTTTTGAAGCTTCGTCGAAATCGGCTCTATTTCTCGCTCGATCGAAACCATTACCTGCAAGTATGTTGAAGAAATAGTCGTTAGCAGTCCATTTTGGTGCTAATACAATATCTCCTAAAGATTGAGGTAACCCAAAATCGCGTAAATCGCTTAACACAGGTCCATGAACAGTATGTCTAACAGTGAACTCTACAGATTCTTGACCTTTAACATTAATGCTATAACTTTTTTCAGCATATTGTGTTGAAGTCCCGTTGTAAATGTATTG
>JABUBM010000118.1_pt1 | contig 17225 bp, 18 predicted proteins | sample 7240321 | NCBI WGS metagenome assembly JABUBM01 (sample SAMN07256344, study PRJNA390944) | subsurface metagenome | isolation source: Methane hydrate marine sediment | place: Pacific Ocean: Eastern North Pacific, ODP site 1244 | collected 2002
ATTAGGGGCAATTGGCGTGGTTCTAATTGTTTTTGCGGTTTTAATCGGCGGAATTATAATACTTTTAGCAGCTTTTTTTGGTTTAATTAGTTAATCCAATCTCTAACTTTTTTCTTTTTTTTAATTTTTAAGATTAATACTTCCCATTTTAATTTAAAGGATAAGTTATTTGTATTTTTTCGAGGATAAATGAATGTATCAAAAGATATAAATAACAAACTATAATCATTTTCTTTGATCCATAAATTTAATGGTGACATAAATGCACAAAAATCTTAAAGCAATAACAGTTTTATTACTGTTGGGATGTACTCTGGCATTATCCAGTATATTAGGTAGAGAATTTTGTAAATATCAAGAGAACCCTAATAAAGAATTGGATTTTTTTAATGAAGTAAATCCTTTTCTTGAAGTATCAGCACCACCAATAGAACAATCACTTGTTTTTGGCACATATTATGGTATTACAGACTTAGATCCTCACTATGCCTATGATACTTCTTCAAATAAAGTAATTAATCAAGTTGTTGAACACCTCTATCAGTTTAATATCTCGGATTTAGATCTTCCAATTATTCCGTGGTTAGCATCAGACTTCCCTACAATCTCACCTAATGGAACAGAATATACCATTACACTCAGACAAGGAATTAAATTCCATGATGGATCTGATCTTAACGCAACAGCTGTTAAATGGAGCTTCGATAGGTTATGTTATTTCATGAATTATGATGGCAATGCAGATTTGCCGGCACCATTTAATGTCCCACTTCCGGTTACAATACCCCTAACTCAATTAAGCTATATATATAAACAGGCCGACGGAAAATGAATTATTAACAAAACTGAAGTTCTCAGCACCTATCAAGTTAAAATTACGTTAAATGCGCCTAAAGCATCATTCCTATCTCTTTTGACTTATACTGGCTCTGGTATATTATCACCTGAATCAACACCACCTCTTGATTATTATCAACTCTCTGATACATTGATAGGTACTGGACCATTCAAATACGTAGGATATATACCTTCATACGAGGTAAGCTTCGAGGGGTTTGCCGACTATTGGGGTACTCCTGATAATACAGGTCCTACTCAACTTGAAACTTTAATATATTCGATTGTACCAGATCCTACTACTTTGCGTAACGGTTTATTATCCGGTGTTATTGACCTTATAGATAGCGTGGACCCAAGCTTCATTCCTGTATTCCAAGCCGATCCTGATATATCGTGTGAAGAATATGGAAATACCCTAACCGTCGCTTGGATTACATTCAATTATTTACATCTTGATAAAGCTATGAGGCATGCCGTATCGTATGCACTTAATTACTCGTATGTTGTCGATGTAATTTACGACGGAGACGCTGTTCGATGGCCAACTTACATTCCAAACGGTATTCCATACGCAAACTATAGTTTAGACGCAGCTACCTTCGATAGACCTGTTGCAAGAAATAAACTCCTTACTGACCCTACTTGGGGGCCAATATGTGCTGCTGCAGGTTTAACTGGAGCAAGCTCAGATGCCGCGTGGATTGCCGTTGCAACCGGTGGTAGTCCTATCGCACATTACAACTATACGTGGAATATTGGAAATGATAAGAGGGAAAATATAGGACTTAGATTAGCTTTTGACCTTGAATACATTGGTGTCAAATTAGACGTAAACGGAGTAACTTGGGGTGATTTCCTAGATATGATAATAGCAGACCGAGAAAAAATGGATATGTACGCTCTCGGTTGGGCTCCTGATTATCTTGACCCTGAAACTTACATCAATCCTATTTGGAGTAATGTTTCCGATATAAACGGAGGTAACTTCTACGAACCCGATGTACAAGTATTAATGGATGATGCTCTAACAGAAATTAACCCAACAGTAAGGTCAAATATGTACTGGATGATACAAAAGTTAATGGTTGAAGAATATATGCCTGGTATGACACTTATTACAGGTATAAATTATGATGCCTGGCAAACTTATGTCCTTGGATGGGTTCCTAACCCTATTGAACGAGTATGGTTTTATCCTGTATATATCGAATCCGACGATTTAACACCACCAGATATTACTATACTTTCACCGGTATCCGATCAAGTCTTTGGAGTTTATGCTCCTACATTTACTATAACTATTATTGATGAATCCCCAGTAGATTCTACATGGTATACTATAGATGGAGAAGTAACAAATTATACCTTTTCAGGATTAATTGGAACTGTAAACCAAACCGCATGGGATGATGCGGGGATCGGTTCCATAAGCCTTACCTTTTATGCAAATGATACATTGGGGAACTTAGGATCTGAAACAGTCAATATTTTTAAGGATATAGTAGGCCCAGATATTACTATACATTCACCACTACCCAATCAAGAATTTGGAGTTGATGCTCCTACATATAATATTACCATTACTAGTGAATACCTATTACATTCTCTATGGTATACTATAGATGGAGGAGTAACGAATTATACTTCTTATGGACTCACAGGGGCTATTAATCAAAATGCATGGGATAGCGCTTCTCAGGGAAATATATTAATCACGTTCTCTGCGGAAGATGATACTGGCAAAATAGGAACGAGTAGTGTTACTGTAATAAAAAGCATTCCATCTGAACCACCTATTCCTGGATACGATGTAATTTTGATATTTGGAGTGATTTCCTTAGTAGCAATAATTTTAATGAAAAAAATAAAAAATAAATAACCTTTTTTTTTAATTTTGTATAATAAATCTTAAACTGTTTTTTTTTATATCTTTATGAGATTTAAGCTTTTGATATAGTTTATATATCTCTGTTATACTTTTTCCAAAAACAAATAAAAAAATCGAGGGACTGACCGACCCCGCATTTATTTTTCAATGTGTTAACGCAAGAGCCAAAATAAATCCTCCATAAATCTCGGAAAAGTCACCTACGCGAGATGTATCTATTATAATATGCCCAATATCCATATATATTGCGCCATATGCTTTACCTCCGCCTAAATGCACCAAGGTACGATAAATTAGATTTCCAGAGATACCATTTGGTGCTAATATTAAATTAGATTTATCGTTAATTGCTTTTTCAATTAAAATTTCGGTATGATTTATTTCCAACTTTGGATGTTCCAGCTTGAAATAATCTACTAATTCTTTCGCTTCGTTGATAGTTTTATCGACATCCGGATTTCTGCCTAAATCTCCAACCCTTCCGCCGCTTAAAATGCTGATCTTTGGTTTAAGATTTAAAGCTTCTAATATTTTTATTGCTTTTTCTAAGAATATCTTTTTATTTTTAATATTATTGCATTCGTCTATACCTACGGGTCCGAAGAAAAATTGTTGGCCTTTATAAGTTTCTAATAACGCTAAACGGGCAATCTCTGAGATATTTAGGGATGTTTTGAGGCTTTGTAAGAATTTACTTGAACCCAAACTACCTCTTACAACGCAAGATATGAGTTCTTTGCCTAGGTAATTTAAAATCTCAGATTCAGGCTCGTTTGAATCGATTAAAAAGATTCTTTTCGAATTTTTTTTATAAAGAGTGTTTTTAGAAATTTGATTAATAGAAGATTTATTGCCAAAGAAATACACTGAAGATTTATTGATTTCTAATAGTTTTATAGTAGCTTTTAGGATTTTGAGGTTATGGGCTTCCGAATCACCTAATCCAATCCCAATGTTAGTAATTTTACCTTCTACTTTAGAAGTGAAAATATCTAATATGCTCATAGAAAATCTCAATTGATTTTAAATAAAGTTAAAAACAATAAACGCAAGAATAATTGTTAGCGCATTGTAAACGCCATGTGTAATCATAACAGCGATTAAGTTTTCTTTTCTCCAATTAAATAGTAATCCAAGCAACAAAGAAATAGCAAAAAAGGGAAAAAAATTAAAAAGGAATGATATTATAAATATTATGGGCGATCCTAGAGACGTAAAAATTCCAATCAAATGAATCGATGAAAAAATCAACGCTGTAATAACAATCCCCCACGATTTACCTAAACTTCGAACTAACCCTTTTTGCAAAAACCCTCGAAACAAAACTTCTTCGGTAGTACCAATAATTAATATCATTATTAAGGTTAATAGAAAAATGCTAAGAATGTCTGCGGAGGCAATCATTGTATCTACTTCTCCAGCGGTTCCAAAAAGATCCTGTATGGTTTCGTATCCAAAAATTAGGCTCAATATAATTTCCATGAGAAAAGAGATGGATAACACTAAAGTTACTCCCACTACCGCAAATCCTAAACCAATCAGGATTTCTTTAACAAGTTTAGTCTTATCAAATCCTTTCTTAGTAAAACCTAATAAAATCAAACGGTTATTTAGTGTTGGTCTCTGAAGATATTTACCAACGTATAAAGTTGGAACAAGAATAAATATTAATTCAACAAAGGAGGTAATAATAAAAAAATACGGGCTAACTAAGAAATCTAATACATTCTCTAAGTTAAATGCAAAGAAAACAAAAATTATAACGACTAAAATTGCAACAATGTACATTAAAACATATGCCGCTGCAGTTATACCAATAGAAGCAAAGCTACCCCATAATTCCTGATCCTCTAAGTTAAGGAGTTCCTCTTCAGAAAGTTTTTTTCTTAAAGGTCTATCTGACAGATAAAAATTTTGTTGGGAAATTGCTTTTGGGGAGACCAGATAACTTGTATTTTTACGAGAAGGCATCCTCATATGGGTGTTTATATATTGAAGGTCAACACCACACTTAATACAATATATTATATTTTTAATTTGAGGTATCTTAGTTCCACAGATAGGACAATAAAGCCATTTAAACTCAATATTGGCAGAATCGTCTAAATTTTCATTTTCGTTCATTTTTATTACATATTAAGATGTTAAAATAATAAATACTATTGTTCTATTATTGTTTTTGATTTAAAAGTATGACACATAAAAAATATAACAGTCGGCTTAATGGGTAAAATAACATTCTAATGTGTCTTTTTCCCATTTAATTGGATTTACAAATCCAAATCTCTCGAATTGTATCGTTTTATTCATAGGAATGTTTACAAGGTTAAGCTCTCCATTTCCCTTAGAAATAGTCCCATCAGGTTTTAGAATTGAAACTTTCACATTTTCTTCTTCACATACCCATTGAATAATTGAATATTCTCTGTTTAATTCGTAACTATGGAACTGAGCATTTATTTTACGGTTCTCTACATCAATATAGGTTAATTTAATGTTGATTAGGTCTTTTAACCGTACATTTTGATCTATTTTAAATTTATAAGCATCTGATTTAGCAACGAATACTTTCAATTTACCTTCTTTTGCTTTAACATTTATTTTTCTTTTTCCTTTTTTAGGATTTGACGGTAGTACTAATGGTTCAGCCGTGTGTTTTGAAAAAGGAACGTTTTCGATTTCAATTGTAATAGGGTCTTCTACATAGAAATACCTATCTGAAACTTCATCAATTATATCCTTATTTTTAGAATAAAGCCATGATTCATCAAAAGTAATCCCAGTAATTGACATTCCAAGGTCTAAAAGCGTTTCTTTCAAAGCTTCTGGTCTAATCCCTCGCATTTTAAGCGATTGCAAGCTCCAAGTCCTAGGGTCGTTCCATCCTTCGTATTTACCACTTAATATGTTATTTCTTGATTGAGTTTTACTTAAATTCATATTTGGAAAATTAATTCTACCGTAATGCAAGAATTCCGCTTTTTTCCAGTTAAAATGCTCCCAGATAAATGCTTCGATTATATCTTCTTTTACCAAATCTGCGCCTCTTAAGATATGTGTAGCGCCTATTAAATGGTCGTCGATTGCCCAGGAAAATTCTAACATTGGCCAAACAATGTATTTATTTCCAACCAGTGGGTGATTCGCTTCAGAAATTCTCATAATTATTTGGTCTCTTATTGCAGGATCTTTTTGGGCCATTCCCGTTTTTAATCTAACTACAACTTCTGTTTCATGGTACTTACTTTTAATCATGTTGTTCCATTCTTCTAAGTTTATATCTATTGATTGATCTCTATGAGGACAATTTTTTTTCTGTTTTTTATATTTCTCCCTAAACTCATTTGCACTACAAAAACATACATATGCCATATTATCCTGAATTAGTTTCTCACAATATTCGTAGTAAAGTTCTAACCTATCACTCTTGTAATATATTTTAGAATAATCAATCCCCAACCACTTTAAACCATCTTTTATCAAGTCGTAAGCTTCAGGAAGCACATATTTTGCTTTAGGGCTATCTCTCAAAGATTTTGGACTCCCTATTGTGTCATCAAAGAATAAGATTAATTCCCCGTTATACCGCTTGATATATGCGCTGTTTAGAACTATCATTCTCGCATTTCCAATATGTAAAGCACCACTTGGATATGGTGCTAAACGCATTACGATTTTATCGTAATTTTGCGTATTTAGTAACTCTGGCAATTCTTTTTTCTCTTTCTTAGTTTCTTTTTTCTCTAAAGCAGATGGATCTAATTCAAGTAATTTCTCTTTTTGTACTTCTAAAGTTATTTTAGTAATTTCGATAATCATTTCATCTAATAAAGGTTTAATCAGTTTAATTTGAGATCTTAATTCAGGCTTTTGGCTCATTATTTTACCCATAATTGCCTTTACATTCGGTTTTCCCCCGAATTTCACCGCATTTGTAAGACCAAAAACCCATAATAACTTTTTTATTTCATCAATATCCATTACAAAAATCACGCATTAAAGATCGTTATTTTCAATTCTAAATTTAAAGCTATTTGAGTATTAATAATAAAGCTTATCAAAAAAAATAAATCTTTATTAAGAGAATATTAGCAAATAAATAAATCGGAGTAAATAATAAATAAGAGAATTTCTGGTGTTCGAAAATTTTTTATCGAGGATATATACTAATTAGATTAAAAGTTATTGGTACTGAATGGGAAGTCGTTGAGAGATTGAACGGTTTAAAGTCAACCATTCCCGATGAAAATTGGAAAGTGACATATGTAACCCCTATTTATGGCGGTTGGGATTTGGTAGTGGAATGCACATTTACTAAACTACAAGAATTAGATAAAATCGTGACTTTTATTCGCGTTAACGAAGAATTATCTAGTTGGATTGAAGAAACTACTACATTAGTGTCTAGCAAACCTGATTATCCCAAATAAATTAATTAATAAGTTTAATATATTTCTCATATTTTAATTCAAATTCAAATTAAAGATTAAAAGACACAAATATGAAAGAGTTAACTAGTAAAGAGTATTTTAGTAAAGTTTTGGGCTCGTGGTTAGGGCGAGTAGCGGGAGATTTTATAGGTGCCCCAGTCGAATTTGTACCGTACCCAACAATTATAGAAAAGTATGGAATTATCGAATATTTTCCTGAACCTATTGATTTAGATTATGTTAATGACGACGAAATGTATGAAATCTGCGCACTTGTTGCCCTTGAAAAACGCGGAAGCGAAGTCACAGCGAAAGATATTGCTCAAGAGTGGGTAAATCTTTTATACACATTAAATTTCACTGCTGAAAAAATAGCTATAAAAAATATAAATTCAGGAATTTGGCCACCTAAGTCTGGCACTCATAATAATTATTATTACGATGCTATTGGAGCACAGATGCGGGCAGATATTTGGGGTCAAATTTCCCCTGGATGTCCCGAAGTAGCTAAAAAATTTGCAGAAATGGATGGATCTATTTCACATGCGGGTATTGGTATCGAAGGCGAAATTTACTTAGCAGTTTTAATTTCTCACGCGTTTTTTGAAGAAGATATTAGGTTAAATATCGAGAATTCTCTCAAATTTCTCCCTTCTAATAGTGAGAGTTATTATACTCAAATGGTAGAAAAAGCAATTAACCTGTATGATCAATTTCCAGATAACTTTAGAAAAGCAAGAGAGAATTTAATTAATTATTGGGACGATGTAAGAAAAAATAAATTGGCGTTAACGGGTGTTAAAGGCTCTCAATCAGAATCTTTACTTCAAAAAAAAAGAAGAAGGTTTTTACATACTAAAACTTCAGGAGTACATGTTTTACCTAATATTGGAATTATTATTCTTTCTTTATTATTTGGAGCTCAAGATGAGAAAGACCCACTTGGCAAATCAATTTGCATTGCCGCTATGATGGGACTTGATACCGATTGTAACTGCGGAAATATAGGAGCGGTTTTAGGCGTTCAATTGGGAGCTGAGAACATACTTCCTAAATGGAAAGATCCTCTACAAGACACATTTGCTACTTATGTAAAAGAGCACGAAAAGTGGAAAATAACTGAATTAGCACAACGAATTACTAATGTAGGTAAACTTATTGTGAAAGATAAGTGCAAAGATCAAGTTAAGATTTTATAAGAAATTCTTGATTTTTTTAATCTATTCATGGTTGATTATTCTTATTAATATCTAACAATTTCAAAATATCATTTATGTTAATGTAGCTTAAATCTTGAACAACCATATCTGCATCTAAAAGATTTACGTTACAATGTGTTGTTCTTAAAGCGATAACGCTCATTCCTGCCTTCCGTGCGGCAGTTATGCCAACAGGGGCGTCTTCAATTACAAGGCAATTATCTACTTTAATATTTAATTTTTCAGCGGCTATTAAAAATACATCGGGTGCCGGCTTCCCATTTTTTACTTCTGCTGCTGTTATGATTACATCAAAGTAATCTTTTATACTTAATGTTGACAATAATAGATCTACATTTTCAGGTGGTCCACTTGAGCCAACGGCTAATTTAAAATTACGAGCGTGAAGAACTTTTATTAAAACCAGCGCCCCTGGCAAGGGTTTTAACCCATCTTTAACCATCTCTCGATAATACCGTTCCTTAAGGTTTGCCCATTTTTCAACAACTTCTTGTTTGATCTTTGGACCTACTAGTTCCCGAGTAATTGAAATAGATTGCTGACCAAAAGTGAGGTTAAAAAATCTTTTGGAAAACTTAACTCCTATCTGTTTGGCTAATTTTACCCAACTTTCATAGTGGATAGGCCCAGTATCCGCCAATACACCGTCCATATCGAATATTACGCAATAATTTTCGAACATGTTTTTATCTTTAAACATTTCTTAATAAATTATAATAGAGAAATAAAGTATTTTAAGTATTATTCACGTTTATAATTATTATAGGAAAAGCAGTAAAGCTTAGCCCAGTAGTCGAGTGGATAAGACGCTTGCCTGCGAAGCAAGTGATCAGGGGTTCAATCTTCTCAAAAATTCTTTAAGAAGGAATAATTCCCCTCTGGGCTACTTTATATCTATTCTATGTAGTTTAATACTTCTTTAATCGATTTTATTTTTATTAAATTTGGCAAATCGATTTCTCTTTCAAAGGGAAATTCGTATTCTCTTTCTTTTAAGATGAGTTGCATGCCTGCCCTATAAGCACCAACAGCGTCAGCAGCTTCGTCACCCACCATCATACAATCCTTTGCATCGTCTTTATTTAATCCCATTTTCTTTAATGTATGGAAAAAAATGTCTGGATTGGGTTTTCTTTTACCAAACTTTGCAGAAGTAACGATCGCATCGAAATAATGCTTCATTTCATTATTTTTGAGTAAATTTTTTATAGTTTTATGGTTCGGATGGTTTGAAATAAGACCTATTTTTAGATACGAGGATTTAGATAGTGATTCTAAGGTATATCTCGTTTCTTTATAGGGTTTCCATTCTTCTTCTTCACAAGAATGATAAATTTCAGCTAAATTTTCTATAAACTCTTCTTTAACATTCTCGTCTTTAATAAGATATCCTCTTTCTTTTAACGCAGTTAACACGCTTTTGAATAATAGTGTAGTTGGAAATTCTTCCTTCGTTTTTAATGACGATTTAAAAAAGATATTTCTTTTTCTGTTGAATATTTTAATAAAATTATCTATTTCTTTTTCTTCTATAATTTTCTCTTGTTTTAAAATATCAAGTGATTTCAATAATCCACGATTAAAGCAATCGTAATATTTTTCAATTGACGGATTCTCAAAGGAAAACAGTGTAAAACCAAAATCAAATATCAATCCTTTTACTCTCATTCTATATATATTAATAACTTAAATCAATATTAAACTATCTCTCTCAGAATTTAAAACGGAATTTTTTCTTTATATTAATTAATTAATAGATAAGTAATTTTTAAAATCAAACTTTAATTATTATTAGAATAATGTCAATGGATAAATGGCTGGACGATAAAGATACCGCTGAGGAAAAGAAATTAAGAGAGGACATATACGTCAAATTGTCTAAAGAAGAAAGAAAAGATTTAAAAGTTCAAAAGATTCGTAAAATAGTACAGAAGAATGAAAACGCAAGTAAAAAAAACGATAAAAGAACGGAGTTTTTGAACAGTGTTATTGAATTTAAGGATTGGTTAATTAATAGATCTTATTTAAAAGGAGATTTAGAAAGAATAGAAACATGGGTCGCAAATTTATATCTAATTCTTACTGCCAGTTTAGAACAACAAAAAGAAGCTTCGGGAGAATTTGGAAAAAGAAATTTGATTAATAATTATAAATCTATTCCGGTCAATTTTTTAGATGAAAAGACGCGAATAGCTTTAAATAAGAAACTTAAAAACACGACGAGAACGAATTCAGATAACTACTATTTAAGAAAATTAAAAAATCTAGTAAAAGAAAAATTAAAAGAAGCGGAATATTATGAAATTTTAAGAGAAATATTAGATAGTTGATGTTGAAGTTGAAAATTATTTGCCCAATTGCAGGGGTTGGAAAAAGATTACAACCATTTACTTATTCAAAACCCAAAGCTTTTCTAAAAGTTGCTGGAAAAAGGCTAATCGATCACATACTTATAAAGTTAAAAAGTACTTTTCCTAAAGGAACTGTTATAGTTTTTATAGTAGGGTATAAAAAAAGGCAGATTACTGAATACCTAATTGAGCACTTTTCAGATTATTTCAAGCTTCAATTTATCGAACAGAAACCTCTAGGATTTTCGGCTGATACGCCTTTTTTCAGCGGTCTTGGAGACGCAATATTATTAGCCAAGGAATTTGCTATTGACGACGATTGTTTTATATTTTTAAGTGATAGACTACCAATGGAAGATTATTCTTCTATTTTATTAACTTATCATCAAGGAAATTGCGATGGAGTTATCAATATTAAAAAGGTTGAGAACCCTCAATTCTACGGAGTTACAGTATTAGACACTAATGATTTTATAACTAAAATTGTTGAAAAACCACAAGTTCACATTTCTGATTATGCCGTTTCCGGTGCTTATCTTTTTGGAAAGAAATCTGTTTCTAGATTATTTGAGCTTTTAGAGGAACAGAGTAAAGTAAAGATAGTAAATGGAAAAGAACATCAATTTACACCCATAATCGAACAACTTATAGAAGAGGGAATAAAGCTTAAGGGAAATGTAATGCAGAAAGAGATCTTAGATTTTGGAAGGCCAGAATCGTTACTTGAGGGAAATCGTTATTTATTGTCTGAGAGTAAATTAAATGATCCTCTTTACGAAAGCATGTTCAAATCAGGAAATATAGTAGACTCAAAAATAGTGCCTCCTGTGTTGATTGGAGAAAATGTAAGAATTAAAAATTCAATTATAGGTCCAAATGTTTCGATTGGGGACGATCTAGAATTAGAAAAATGCATTCTCTCCGAATCAGTAATAGGAGATGGCGTGTTATTGAAGAAAATTATCTCTTCTAATAGTATTATTGGCGATTACTCAATTTTAGAAGATTTAATAAAAAATAATATAACTATTGGCGACTCTACTTATATTACAACATCAAATATGAAGTCATTTTAAAAAAAAAGAAAATAATAATTAATTGAATTGTGGTTTTTTATCTTGCCATGGAGCGATTTCTTCAAAAGCTTTTGAGACTTGAAGAACTGTTCTTTCATCATAGCGCTTACCAACAATTTGCATTCCAATTGGTAAACCAGATTTAGTCCAACCAGAAGGAATTGAAGCAGCTGGCAACCCTGTCATGTTAAAAGGATATGTGTATGCCATCCAACTCGTAATGTTTAACGTTCTTTTGCCAATTGTGGGAAATGTTGTCCCTGATTCTAACCACCCTGGTTTAAAGGCAGGGCAGCGTCGGAGTAATCAGCACGTCAAAATTCTTAAAATATTGATACATAACTTCGTAAACTCGACTTCTTTGTTCTCTAGCTTTCCCAATATTCATAGAACTATTATCTAAACCTAGTTTTATTATACCAATTAAGTCTGGGCTAAGGTCTTCAAGTCTTTTATTAAAATCTTTTTGTAAATCATATGCACAACCTACACTAACCAAAGTTTTAAATGCTAATTCTGGGTTTCGTATTTTTAATTTTGCTTCCTCCACATCCCAATCGTACTGTTCAAACTTTTGGATACTATTAAGAACGCTCTCTTCAACTTCATCTTCAAGAGCTTTCCAAAAACCTAAAGTCATTGAATAACCAATCTTTAATTTTTTAGGTTTATCTTCAAGTATTTTAACATAATCGATGTCATCGTCAGGGAAAGAATTATTATCAGCAGGATGATAACCTTTCAAAATATTTAGCATAAGGGCAGCATCCTTTACATAGCGTACAATTGGACCGTAATGGTCCATTGATTTGAATGCAATACCAATGCGGGGATAACTAGGAATACGCCCATAAGTAGGTTTTAAACCATAAACTCCACAACAACTACTGGGAATCCTAATTGACCCCCCTCCATCTGATCCTAAAGATAATGGCCCTATACCGCTGGCAACGGCCGAAGCAGCGCCTCCACTAGAACCTCCTGAATTTTTCTCGAGATCCCATGGAGTTTTTGTTTCTCCAAAAAGCTTATTATTTGTAAGAGCGACATGACCAAACTCAGGTGTATTTGTCTTACCAAGGATAACACAACCCGCCGCAATTAATCTTTGAACCGCAATATCATCTTGTTCAGGGATAAAATCTTCATACAATTTAGAACCATATGTAGTTCTTATCCCTTTTGTCTGAATTAGATCTTTAATTGAAGTAGGAATTCCATGCAATAATCCTAATTTTTCACCCTTTTTAACAGCATCATCCGCATTTTTTGCCATATCTCGGGCTAAATCGAATGTAGTGGTACAATAAGCATTAATTATTGGGTTTATTTTCTCAACTCTTTCAATTATAGTTTCAGTAATTTCTGTAGATGTCAGTTCTTGAGTCTTAATTTTTTCTAACATCTCGTAAGCTGGCATAAAACAAATTTCTTCTTTATTCAAATTTTTATCACCTTAAATTTAATTAAATGATTTCAATATTAAATCGAAAATAAATATTGTTATTGGTAATTAATATTTAATCGAGGTATTTTGAACAAGTACAGTTTTGTATTATTATAAACAGATACGAAAATCTTAAATCAAATTTTTAAATTAAAGAAAATATTTATTTTTCAATTTATTATAGAAGATATTCTATTGTAAAAATTTTACGTAAAAACTTTTTGATGGCAAAGTGAAACAAAAACAAAAAATTATTTACTCAATTGTTTTGTTAAATTTCTTTATATTTAGTTGTTGCCTTAATTTCAATGTTAAGGCACAGGATCCCGGATATAAAATAGGGTTTAACGAGGGAACTGAATTAATTTGGGAGGTAACGCAATTAGATTTAAGCAGCTTTAGAGAAGTATTTGGAGTTGATCCCATTTTTGAGTTAGAAGATCAAATAAGAATGGTTATTAGAAGCATTGAAGAATCTCATGTGGTTTGGAGAATAGAAGTATCTTTTTGGGATTACAAAACTGATTGGGGTGTGGATGGAGAATCGAGGGCTTTCCATATTGGAAAGTACCCCATGAATTACAACGATTATAATTTCTGCCTTACTCCAATTGACGATTACTTGGACGAAGTTATGGACATTTTACCATCGGAGTATTATAGAATTGGGTATTCGATATTTAAACAGGGAAGAAGTGATACTGGAAAGGATTATGTATGGGAAAAAGAATTTGATACTAGAGGAATTATTGCAATTGAAACTTATTACGATGAATTTGACCAAGTTATAGTAAGGACGGAAGGAACGTTTCGGATTGTCCCTTCTGGCACCTATTTTATAGGATTTTCAATAGTGGCTATTATTGCTATAATATTCATTTCTTTGAAAAAGAAAAAAATTAGAACTACTTCTCTATAATATAATCATCAATATGATATTCTTTTTTTAAAAAATATTTAAAAATTTCAATTTAAGGAATTTTTATATCAAAATGTTGAAAGAATAATAAGGTATTAACTTAAGGTCAAAAGTTTTATAGGAATTAACCGTGCGAACTTAAAATTTAAAGTCTTTTTGCCATTTTTTATATCCAATCTGCCAAAGCTTTAGTCTAGGTTTATTTACTTTATTGTCCACTTCAATACCAGACTGAGGATTATCCATCACTTTATGATAACGAGCGTAATATTCCTCTGCGCTTGAATTCCCTTCAATAAGTTGTAAAATAGCTTTTTCTGTGAAATACAAAATTAAATCTGGTTTAATATCAGGTACCTCTTTTGTCATCTCTAATGTATTTTCATTCTTTTTGAATAAAAAATAGTGTAGTTTGAAAATGGTATCGTTAATGGAATTTTCAGTGATATAATACTCCCAGCAGGCATTCACATGTAGATGTCTCATTAAATCTAATTTATTTGGAAAAAATGTTTCTAATTTTGTGTATAATTCCTCAGTTTCCATTTTGAATGAAATTTATTTTATTTTTTCTAAATTCAGCGGTGTACCATCATAAATATATTTTCCATAAACTAACTCTTGAGGATAATATTTACAACCTGCTGGATAAGCAGAATCTTTAATTCCTCCTAAAGAAACCGTAATATCAACAAGCATAGGTCTTGCATTAATATATATATTTGCAGCTTCTAATTGATTCTTAAAAACCTCAATATTATTCAAATTGGAAGTGTAAACTACTGCCCTCATACCATAATTACTGGCATTTGCTAATCTAATTGCATCTTTCATATCTTTGGCTTTAGTAATAGAACGGACAGGTCCAAAAGCCTCTTCTCTCCATAAAAACGGAGCCTTAGATAAATCTTCACACAATTCTGGTTTAATTTCAACCAGAGTTGGTTTGTAAAACAATCCATAATCCTCGCCAGTATCAATTTTTTCTGCTCCGGTATAGATTTTAACATCATATTCTTTAGCATCAGCCACCATCACTTCCATCATCATTAGTATACGTCGACTTCCTAATGGTCCAATATCAACAGTGGGATCTGTGGGGTCTCCATATTTTAATTTCTCAATTTCTTTTATTAGACATTCTGTATATTCATCATATATATCTTGGTGGACTATAATTCGCTTCATTGAGAAACACTGTTGACCTGAATTGGTGTAACTTGCCACAGCATTCCATTTTGCTACTTTTTCTAAATTAACATCATTCATTACTATTCCAGCATCATTTCCTGCGCACTCAAAGAAGAATTGTTTGAAAGGTTGAGTATACATTGTGACACCCATTGATTTATCTGCAGTTTTTTTCAGCATCCTTCCATATCTCACAAGAATATCTTTTGCAGTATGTGAAGAGGTAACCGTCATAATAATCTTGATTAACTGAGATTTAAGAAATTCATCTACTGCCCATTCTCCGGGAGCTATAACCAAATCTAATGCATCTAAACCCGGAAAATCCATTTCCTTCATGGTGGAATAGGCTTCTAACATGGTTAAGGGGCATGCTGTAGATGGTTTAACAATCACACCATTTCCTACCAAATAATTAGCACCCATCTGATAAAGGGGAAGGCTAATAGGTGTGTTACGAGGAGAAATACAAGCAGCTAATCCGTGTGGAATATATTTTATTATTACATTTTTCTCTCCTTCAATACCAGTTAATGGTTTGTCTTCTATAAATTGATAATACCAATCGCAAAATTTGAAACCAGTTAGAACAATATTCATCTCCCATTCCGAATATTTGATCGGTAAACCTCCTTCTGCTACAATCAAATCTTTTAGTTTTTTCTTTTTAAATCGCATATTACTTGCATATTTAGAGAGAAGTTGAGCACGTTCAAAGAAGTCCATTTCTCTTAATAAATGTTGATTTTTATGCACTTTTTTTACTTTATCTCTTAGAGACTCAGGTGTATCTGCTTGTACAGTATCAATAACTTCTCCAGTATATTTATTCTTTATTTTTAATTCAGATGATTTTGACATTTTAAACACCTTTTTACACAATTTGTATTATAAATTTGACGAAATATAATTAAATACTATATATAATTATAATCATCTTCGAGGATTCCTGCAGTTTGAGCAAATTTTCCATAACCCATATCCAATAAAATTTGGGTTCTTTTGTGTAACATAAAGTCAATCCAACCATTTTCCTCATCTGGTTCATTAAAAAAAGATCCTAGAAGTCGAGCATATTCTTCCTTATCTTTAGTTTTAATCAATTTTTCAACGGCATCTAATGATAATGCTAGTTCTAAATCAGCATCCTCTGCTTTCCCCGGTTTTATTTCAATACCATTTCCATTACAAAGAACATTGAAAATGTCAATGGGTGATCCATTATCATAAGATTTAAGTGAGTCATAAATTGCAAAATCAAAGATCGAGCCTGAAATTAGATCAGAAAAAATTTCAGGATATTGTGCCAGAAATATAGTGTATCTTTTGGTTATTTCTGTTTTATATCCTTCTTTATCTATAATTTGACTCTTTAATTCTTCATCCAACATGATGTTCTAAAACTCATCTCATTTTTTTCTTTCTTCATTATAAGCCTTATACCACTTAATGGTGTCTTCTAAACCTTCTCTTAAAGGCGTTATTTTATAACCTATTTTTTCAATGGCTTTTTTTGAGGAGTAGGACCTATGAATTTTAATAGCGGAAACAGTAGGGCGCGTAATATAAGGTATTTTTCCGCTAATTTTTGCTCTAATCTCGCACATCCAAGCGTATAACATGGCACCTGACATTGGGAAGTGTCTAGGCTTTTTAGTTCCAGCAATTTCAGCAATTAAATTGAGGTAATCTCCAAATGATACATTTTCTCCTCCAAGTATGAAATCTTCACCGCTCACATCATCCGTACCAATTACGCTTACCATTCCATCAACAATATCGTTAATATAAGAATAGGTTGCTATCGAATCTCCTTTTCCAGGACACCCTAAGAATTTTCCTCTCGTGATATCAAAAAAGCAT
>JABUBM010000119.1_pt1 | contig 17184 bp, 14 predicted proteins | sample 7240321 | NCBI WGS metagenome assembly JABUBM01 (sample SAMN07256344, study PRJNA390944) | subsurface metagenome | isolation source: Methane hydrate marine sediment | place: Pacific Ocean: Eastern North Pacific, ODP site 1244 | collected 2002
GGGTATACTGGGTCTGGATTAAAGATATTAAGGCAAGGAAGTGTAAAGCTAAAGATTGCCATAAGATTTTTATTCCGGTAAGATCAGACCAGGAATATTGCTTCAAACGTTGTGCCAAAAGGGTCTGGGCACAAAAAAATATTTTGGAACGATAAACTTGACATTCTTCTAAAAGTATGTATAATAAATATAAAAAAGAACGAGCCCGCTATCATCCTTCGAACGAGATAAGCGGACCCGAAACAGAGCCGAAGTCTTTTGCTGTTCCTCGAGCTCTTGATTCATTATAACACATATAGGGAAAAAAGCAAAAGAGGTTTTGGCTTTGTTAGAAGTCAGGCCTTTTTTTATTTAGGAGGCAAAGGGGGAAATGATAATTAATCCGATTAAGAGAAGGAGAGAAGAGAAGAGACTAACCCAGGTTGACTTGGCTCTTCTGGTAGGAGTATCCCAGGTGTATATTTCACAGTTTGAGACCGGGGGGCTTACCCCTTCTGGGAGCCATACTAAAAAGATTACCGAAATTTTGGGCATAGATCCGGAAACTTTAAATAAAGAACTGCATCAATTCTACGAGGACAGAAGGAAGGAGTTAAAGAAGAGGATAGAGGAGGGTAGGTAATTCATAAAAATAAAAATAGAATACATAAAGTATTACAAGAATTAGTTTATTTATTTTTAAAAAAATGATATAGAGAGGTGAGTATTTTGAAAAAATATAAATTAGAAAATAAAATTATTACCTCAATTATTGAAGCTGATGTTGATGAAAAAAAAGTGAAAGAATTTATAGAAAAGTGGTCAGCTTATAAATTGAGGGCAATTGCCGTTGATCTAACATACCTTACTTTTGCTAAAGAATTATTACAGGGTACCGATATTAGGTTAACTGCCGTTGCGAGTTATCCTCTGGGAGGAATGACAACTGAATCAAAAATTAATCAACTAGAGTATGCTATTAAGATGGGGGCTGATGAAATCGATGTTTCTTTGAATTATAATGCAATTAAATCTGGAGATTTTGATAGGATTTCTGAAGAAGTAAAGCGAATTGCAAAAGCTGCAGAAGGCAAGATAGATGTAATAATGATTCCAATGACCTATATATTAACTAATAAAAATAAAATAGAAATATGTAAAATTATTTTGGAAAATGGTGTAAAAAGTATTAAAACTAATTCAGGATTCGGTGCTAAAACAGTTTTTGAAGATGTATCTTTAATTAAGAGAATGTTTCATGATGATTTAAGAATAGAAGTTGCTGGAGGTGTAAGAACAGCACAGCAAGCAGAAGAATATCTGAAATTAGGGGCAGACTATATTCATACAAGTACTCCAGAAAAAGTTTTAGAAGGAGCAGAGTGAGAATAATTATTTTTAAATATACATTAATTTTGAGATAAAATTAAATTAAAATTGTTTAGCTTAAAATATAAAATAAGGAGAATGCAAAATGCTAAAAATTACTAAAGAGCAGTTAACGGGATATATTGACCATACTTTATTAAAGATTGATGCGACTTATGGAGATATAAAAAGGATATGTTTAGAAGCAGAAAAATATCATTTTGCTTCAGTAGCAATTAATCCAGTAAATATTTCTTTAGCAGCTAACTGTTTAAAAGGGACCAAAGTTAAGGTTTGTGCTGCACTTGGATTTTATTTAGGGGTTTACCCTCCAGAAGTAAAAGAATTCGAAGCTCGAGATGCAGTTAAAAAGGGTGCTGATGAATTAGACATGTTAATGAATGTAGCTGCTTTGAAATCAGGAAAGTATAAGATAGTAGAAGAGGAAGTTAAAGGTTTAGTAAGAGTAGCTGAAGGTAGAATTACAAAAGTGATTTTGGAAACCTGCCTTTTAACCGATGAAGAAATTATAAAAGCCTGTCAAATTATAAAATCTTGTGGTGCTGATTTTGTTAAGACTTCAACGGGTTTTAAAAAACCTGGGGCTACAGAGCATCATGTTAGGCTGATGCGTAAGACAGTTGGGGATAACATGGGCGTTAAAGCAGCGGGTGGTATACATATTACCGAAGAGGCCTTGAAAATGATTAATGCAGGAGCGACAAGATTAGGAGCGAGTGCAGGGATAGCTATTGTAGAAGGATTAAAATAGGTTTTTATTAGGCGAATAAGATATTTATTATAAAACAGTAAAGGAAGTTCTATTTCCATATTAATAAGTAGGAGATTAAAAAATGGAAAAAATATTAATTATTGATGCTGAAAAATGTTCTGGTTGTAAACAATGTGAATTCGTTTGCTCATATATTAAGGAAAAAATGTTTAGCCCTATTCGATCTCGAATTAAAGTGACACGAATTGATGAAGTTGGAATTAATATTCCTATAATTTGCCAACATTGTGTAGAGCCTATATGTATGGATGTTTGTCCTGTAAAAGCTATTTATCGAGATGAGCAATCAGGTGCCATTGTAATAAATGGTGATATTTGCGTTGGTTGTAGGACTTGTTTTAATGTTTGCCCAATTGGAGCTATTCAAATAAATATTGACAATAAAAAAGTTATGAAATGTGACCTATGTGGGGGCGAACCTGAATGTGTAAAAGCATGTACATACGGTGCATTAGAATTTATTGATATAAGCAGAGCTTCTATGGAGAAAAGGAAGAATAAGATAAAAAATATTGCAAATGTTTATGATAATATTTTTGCAATAAAGAAGCAATAATTTATTAGAGGTGCAGCATTGAGAATTGTTATTATTGGAAATGGAATTGCAGGGAATAGTGTTGCTGAAAAAATAAGAGAATTAGATAAAAATATTTCTGTAACCATTGTATCAGAAGAAAATTTTAATGAATATTCAGCCTGTGTTTTAGCTAATTTTCTTGCTGGAGAAATTGATAGGAAAAGTGTTTTCATTAAAAGCAGTAGAGACTATAGAAAAAATAATATTAATACAATACTCGGTAAAAAAGTAATTAAAATTTGTTCCAAAGATAAGGAAATATATTTTGATAATTATCAGAAACTTTCATATGATAAATTAGTTTTATCAATAGGCAGTCATAGTTTTATCCCTAATATTCGGGGTGTTAACATGAAGGGCGTTTTTTTATTTAAATCTATAAGTGATATTGATAAAATAATTTTTTTTAATCCTAAAAAGGTTGCGGTAATTGGTTCAGGGCCAATAGGTATTGAAGCATCTGCAGCTTTAAAAAAAAGAGGCTGTGAGGTTTATTTAATTGAAGCGTTGAATTGGATTATGCCAAAATTGTTTGATGAAAATCCAGCCATAATTTTAAAAAAGGCATTAGAAAAAAATGGGATACACATAAAAACTGGGGAGAGGTTGATTGAGATTTTTGGAAGTAACGAAGTAGAAGGAATTAAAACAGATAGAGATTTAATAAAATGTGATGCTGTAATACTCGCAATAGGAATGAAACCTAATGTTGGATTAGCTGTTCAATCTGGTATAAAGATTGGAAAATTAGGTGGAATTAAGGTTGATAATTTTTTACAAACCAGCGAAGAAGGAATATATGCCTGTGGAGATTGTATCGAAACAAATAATAATATCGATAATGGAAAATGCTTAAATATGTTATGGTCTAATGCTAAATCTCAAGGAGATGTCGTTGGTTTTAATTTATTGGGAAATGAAAGAAGATATTATGGTTCTGAAAATATTATGGTTCTGCATATTTTTGAAAATTATGCAGTATCAATTGGCAAAACATATCTTTTTGTCTGTAGGAATAAGGGAGTGGAAACCAAGGAGTTAATAAAAAAAGATAGATACATGAGAATTGTAAGCAAGAAAAACAGATTGATAGGAGTGCAGGTAATAAATGAATTTCATTTTGTTGGTTTACTACTGGGATTAATAAGAAATCAAACAAATATTGCAAATATATTATTAAAAGTTAACAATCATGACGAGATTATTTCAAAACATACTTTGATTCCCAAAATAATTTCATATATTAAGTGAAAATAATAACAATAATCGTTATCGTTAATGGAGAATGAAACCTATAATAAGGAGGAGTTTTAATGGAATTTTATGGTTATGTAGGGAAAATATTAAAAATTGATTTAACCCGAGGGAAAATTAAGAAAGAAGATTTGAATTTAGAGGATTGTAAAAAATATTTAGGTGGATATGGATTAGGGATGAAATTTTTAGCTGATTATTTAAAAGAAGGAACTGACCCTTTTTCACCTGAAAATCCTTTAATCATATCTTCTGGAACTTTAAGTGGTACAAATGCTCCTGGAACTCCCAAAACATCGTTATTAACTAAGTACCCAACAATTGCTGATCACGAAAATAAGCATTTTATTGGAGGTTCAGTTGGTGGAGCAGGTTTTGCGACTGCCTTAAAAAATGCAGGGTATGATCATATTATTATTACCGGAGCTTCTTCAAAGCCTGTCTATATAAAAATTATTGATAATGATGTTGAAATATGTGACGCTTTAGAATTATGGAAAAAGAAAGATATAACCCAAACGACTTTTGAATTAAAAAAAATTTACGGAGAAGATGCTTCAGTTATATCTATTGGTGAAGCTGGTGAAAATTTGGTAAGACTAGGAATGGCCTTTATTGATGATACAGATTCTTTAGGGAGAAGTGGCTTAGGAGCTATTTTTGGGTCGAAAAAATTAAAGGCAATTGTAGCTCGTGGCACACAGGGAATAAAAATTTACGATCCAGAAAGATTTACGAAAAAAGTAGATGAGTTACAAGATAAAATTTTATCTTGGAAGGGTAGAGAGCATTGGATAAAACTTGGCATGGGGGCTGGTTGGTATATGTTTAAATATACACAATACCCTGGTATTTGGCCAAGAGAAAAATGGGATAAATTATATGGGGAAGAAAAAAGGTTAGAAACTTTAGAAAGAACAATTGCATGCCCTTCGTGTTTAATAAGCTGTAGAATAAGATGGAAAATTAAAGATGGCGAGTTTGCAGGAAGCTTTGGTCAAGGATCACCTTATGGGAAGAGTGCTACTTCGGGGCAACTTTTAGGAATTGAGGATCATAGAAAGATGCTACAATTAGTTATTATTGCTAACAAAGCGGGAGTGGATTTCTATAGTTTGACCCGCATAATAGACTTTGTTACAAGAAGTTTTATAGAAGGTAAAATAGATATAAAAGATACAGGAGGTTTGGAGTTAAAACGTAATTATGAGTGTTATTGTGATTTGTTTAATAAAACAATAAAGAGAGAAGGATTTGGAAGTGTGCTTGCTGATGGCTGGGTCGCATTACAAAAGAAAACTGGTTTAAATCCCCAAGATTATTGGTACGCAGGAATATGCAAAGGGGTAGATTTTATTTACGATGCCCGAGCAGCAAACCTTCATCCTCTTATGATGTCATTTTTTACAAATCCACGTCCACATCACGGAGGACTTCATACCTTGACTACAGGTGTAGGTCATTCAATAGAAGAATTAAGAAATGAATTATCTAAATGGGGGATCCCTAAAGATGCTGAAAAAAGGATTTTTAAATATACCGAATATGCTGGGAAAATGAATGTAGCAAGATATACTCGATATATGGAAGATGGGATGGCGCTCAGAAATTCTTTGGGAGGATGTTCAATCTATGCATTTTATGACTTTATTTCCCCGAATGATTATGCAGAGTTATTTTCAGCATCTACAGGAATTGAGTTTAGTGCTACGGATTTGATGCGTTGCGGAGAGAGAATAATGAACTTAAAGAAGATGCTTAATGTAAGAGAGGGATTTAGTAAAAAAGATGATAAGATTCCAGAATTATGGAAAAGACCAATGAATAGTCCTGAAGGTAAAATTGAAACTATGGATTATTTCAGAGAAAAGGTAATAAAAGAAAAAGATTTTGAAAAAATTCTTGATGATTATTACGAAGAACGGAATTGGGATATTAAAAAAGGTATTCCAAAAGAGAGAAAACTAAAAGAATTGGGTTTGGAAAAATATATAGATTGGCTCGATTCTAAGTGAAAATATTATCTGGAGGTGGTGGATATAGATAATAAAATTAGTTAATGGGGTCTTAAAAAAAATAAAAAAGGAGTAAAATTATGAGTATTAAATCTTTTAAAAAAATTTCTTTGATTGCTTTATTTGTGTTAATGTTAACATTTTCGGTCTCTTTGTTTACTGGATTTTGCCAAGAAATTCCTGATGGAAATATTGGTGAATTAAAAGGGTGGACTCAAATTGGTGAATTTAAAAAAGAACCACCTTATGTAATTGGTTGCTCACAACATTATACTACAAATGATTATGTGATTCTTCTTAAGGAACAATTTATTCAAGAGGTAGAACGTTTTAAAAAAGCAGGATTAATAAAGGATTACTATTTTATTGATGCAGAAGCGAAAATATCAAAGCAGATCTCTGATATTGAGGATTTGGTAGCAAAAGGTTGTGATGCTATAGTAATTGCTCCCATGTCAAAAACAGCATTAATTCCAGTTATAGATAAGGTGCATAAAATGGGAATACCGACCTTTTTTTACCAAGCAGATTTTGGCGGAGAAAATTATGGAGGTATAAGGTTATCTGATGATCGTGCTTTTGGTAGGATTGGTGCTGAATGGCTGGTTGAACAAATGAATGGAAAGGGAAATTTATTGGTTCTAAGAGGAATTCCTGGAGTAGGTGCAGATACTTATAGATGGACTGAAGGAGCTGAGCCGGTATTTAAACAATATCCTGATATAAAAATAGTTGGAATGGCTAGAGGAGATTGGGCTTATGATAAGGGAAGAGCCGCCTCCGCTAGTATAATTGCTGCAAATAAAAAAATTGATGGAATATTCACAGTTGGTGGTCAGATGACGATGGCTGCAGTAGAAGAATTAAAAAAGGCAGGAAGACCTCTTGTTCCTGCATTTGGAGAAGATTATAATGGATTATTCAGGATTTGGAAAGAATGGGAATTTCCTTGTTTGTGTTCTTGTAAATTATTGAGCGAACCTTCTTTATGTGTCCAGGCTGCAATAAACGTTTTGCAAGGAATACCAATTCCTAAGAGATTAATTATGCCGGCACCGATGTTTACCCTGGAAAATAGAGATAAGTTTATTAGACCTGATATGCCCGATCAAATTTGGGTCAGCAATTCATTAAACGATGAAGTTTTAAAAAAAGTTTATAGAGTAAAATAAAAATTATGGAAAGGGTAAGTAGGGTAAGGTTCTGCCAGAAATTCGACAAATCTTACCCTACTTATTAAATAAATATGAAGGATTCGAATAATAGTATTTTAAAAATTCATTGTATTACTAAAATATTTCCCGGGGTAAAAGCTTTAGATAGCGTTAGCCTTTCTTTTGAGAAAGAAAAGGTACATGCAATCATTGGAGAAAATGGAGCTGGTAAATCTTCAATGATAAAAGTAATTACCGGTATCTATCAACCAGAAGAAGGAAATATATTTTTAGAAGATAAAAAATTATTTTTAAAAAGCGTGTTTGATGCGCGAAAAAAGGGAATTGCAGCTGTATATCAAGAATCAGAATGTGTACCAAATATGAATGTTGCTGAAAATATTTTTTTGGGAAATTGGAATCACTTTGCTAAAAGAAAATTAATTAACAAGAAAAGTCTTGAGGAAAAAACGAAAAAATTACTTGAAAAATATAAATTAAATCATATTAATATAAATGCATTAGCTAATTCTTTAAGCGCTTCTGAAAAGAAATGGATTGATATTTTAAGAGTAGTTTATTTAAACCCAAAAATTATTATTTTTGATGAACCCACAGCAGCTTTTTCAAACATAGAAATAGAAAAATTATTTGCTATCATTCGTTCTTTAAAGAAAGAAGGGAAGACAATCCTATATATTTCCCATCATCTAGAAGAAGTATTTGAAATTTCAGATACAGTTACAGTATTAAAAGATGGAAAATTAGTTAACAAGGTCAATTCTTCTGAAACAAACCGAAATATTGCAATAAAAATGATGGTTGGAAGAGAATTAAAAGCAATTTATCCTGAAAGGAGAACACTTTCAAGTGTAAACAGGAAAATATTAACTGTAGAAAAACTTTCTTCTAAAAAATTGTCGTTAAGCAATATTTCATTTGATCTTTATGATGGTGAAATTTTAGGTATTTTTGGTCTTGAAGGGCAAGGTCAGTTTAATCTCATTAGATGTTTATTTGGCTTATATCCAATTGAAGAAGGAAAAATATACTTTGACAATAAAGAAATTCAATTAAAATCTCCAATAGAGGCAGTTAAAAAAAGAATAGCTTTTCTTTCTGAAAAGAGAGATGAAGAAGGATTGTGTTTAAATCAGCCAGTTAAGCATAATATTAGCCTTGCAAATTTAGGCAGTGAAGAAATTCAAAAAACTGGATTTATTTCTAATTGCAAAGAGAATAAAATAGTAAAAGATCTAGTGGATAAAGTTAGAATTTTGGCTCCTTCAATCATGGCAAATGTAGAAACTTTAAGTGGAGGGAATAGACAAAAAGTAGTTATAAGTAAATGGATTGCATCTCATGCAAAATTATATTTATTTGAAGAACCCACAGCAGGCATAGATGTTGAAAGCAGAATGGGAATTTATAAATTATTACGCAAATTTGCCAATGAAGGGAAAGGCATAATTGTGCTATCAAGTGACATGACAGAAATAATGGGAATTTCAGACAGAATCGTTATATTACATGCGGGGAAAATTGTAAAAATATTCGATAAGACTAAAGAAAAAATAACTGAAGAAAAATTATGTGCAGCATCGATTACTCCTGTGTAGTGCAGTATAATTTTATCAATTTATTAAACACTGTTTGGAGGTATAGTTAATTCCGACATGAAAATATTAACACCAATAAAAATAAATAAATTAGAATTGAAAAATAGAATTGTTATGGCACCTATGAGTCCAAAATTTGCAAGTTATAATGGTGAAGTGACAGACAGATTAATAAATTATTATGAAGCGAGAGCTAAAGGAAAAGTTGGGTTGATAATTTCAGGCTTTGCTTATATTGACAATGAGGCAAGCCAAGTTTCAGCAGGTCAATTAAATATTAGCACTGAAAAAGCATTGCCCGGATTAAATCTTTTAGTAGAAACAATACAAAAGTATAATTGTAAAATGTTTATACAGTTATGTCACGGTGGGCGACAGAGTCATAAATTAGGTACAAATAGATTTATTGTTGCACCGTCTTCAATACCGAGTACTAATAGAGAAATTCCAAAAGAATTATCTATAACGGAAATAGAGAAAATTGTAAATAATTTTGCAAAGGCTGCATTAAGAGCAAAAAATGCAGGTTTCGACGGAATCGAGCTCCATGGTGCACATGGGTATTTAATTAATCAATTTCTTTCTGATTATACTAACAGAAGAAAGGATAAATATGGAGGTAGTCTGTTTTCTCGAATGACATTTTTATTGGAAATTATTAGAAAAACAAGAATTTTAGTTGGCAAGAATTATATTATTGGCGTTCGCATTAGCGGTAATGAACACGTTGAATCTTTTGATGAGAAAACGAAATACAAAGGAATTACGCCAGAAGTAGCAGTTGAAATATCAAAAAATTTAGAAAAAGAAAGTGTAGACTATATTCACGTATCTGCAGGAATAAGAGAAACATATGAATATATGACTCCACCAATTTATTTACCAAATGGTAATAATGTTCCATTTGCTTTTAGAATTAAGAAAAATGTAAGTATACCTGTTATGGTTGCCGGAGGAATTAATGATCCAGTTTTTGCTGAAGAAATATTAATCAGTAAAAAGGCAGATTTTGTTTCAGTTGGTAGAGCATTAATTGCTGATCCAAATTTTGTAAAAAAAATTGAAGAAAATAGTTATCATAAAATTAGAAGATGTATTCGATGCAATGAATGTGTTTATAGAGCTCATACTGGAAAAAGTATAAAATGTGCCGTAAATCCTGAAATAGGAGAAGAAAATAAAAAATTTCCTGAAATTATTTTAAAGAAGAAAGAAACAATGATAGTAGGAGGGGGTCCTGCAGGTTTGCAGTGTTCTCTATTGTTAAATGAAAGAAATTATTCAACAATATTATATGAAAAATTAGGTTATCTTGGTGGTAAATTAGTACCTGCCTCAAAACCTATTTTCAAGAAAGAAATAAGAAATTATTTGGAATTTCTTATTTCAAGTATTCATCGAAATAAATCCATTAAGATTGAATTGAATAAAGAAGTAAATTATGACTTTATTCATGATAACTGTCCAGATATTTTAATCATTGCTACAGGTTCTAGCCCGTTTATTCCTCCAATTAATAATATTCATGAGTTTAAAAATGTATTTTTTGCAGAAGACGTATTATTGAATCCTTATAAAATAGAAGGTGAAAATATATTAATTATTGGGGGAGGAAAAGTAGGTTGCGAAACAGGTGTTTTTTTAACTAAAAGGGGTAAAAGAGTTACCGTAATCGAAATGCAGAGTGAAATTTTAATAGATGAAAATATTAGAGAAAATAGAGTGATATTATTAAATTTTATGAAAAGTTTTAATATACAAACTTTAACCAAAAGAAAATTAATTGGTTTAAAAAGAGATTATATAGAATTATTGAATATGAAAATAGATAAAAAAGAATCAATAAAATATGATTCTTTAGTTTTTGCAACTGGATATGTTAAAAATGATCATATTTACAATTCTTTAATAAGTAATATTAATATTCCATTTTTTAAAATTGGAGATGTAGCTAATGGGAACTCTATTTATCATGCTATTCATCAAGCATCATCACTAATTAATTTATTATAATAAGCTATAAGAGGCGTACAAATGAAATTAAAATTAAAAGAATTTTTCCTCAAAGAAGGTGCGTTAGGAGCATATGTAATCTTAATTATCCTAATTAGCATTATGCTTTCTATTTCTCCATCTTTTCGAACATCATATACATTTAGGAATTTATTTTTAAGAATACTTCCGCTTTTTATTATAGGGTTGGGTGAAACTTTTGTTATTATTGCTGGAGGAATTGATATTTCAGTAGGAGCAACCATGTCTCTTGGTAATGTTATTGCAGCTTCATTTATTGGGGAATGGTCAAACTTCGGTATTATTTTAGCACTTCTTTCAGGAGCATTTGTAGGATTGGTAAATGGAATTGGAGTAGTTAAATTGAAAATCAATCCTTTTTTAATGACTTTCTGTTCCATGAATATATTAGTAGGTCTATCTATTTGGATTCGTCCTTATCCCGGTGGATATGTTTCAGCCGAATTTGCAAATTTAATCATGTATTCAATTGGCAATCTGCCTATCGGATCCATATGTTTGTTTATTGTTCTATTGGTTACCGGATCTATCCTGTTAAAATTTACTAATTTTGGTTATTCAATTTATGCAACAGGAGGAAATCCTGAATCAGCACGCTTAGCAGGAATAAATGTCGATAATATAAAATTATTATCTTTTTCTTTGGCTGGATTGTTGTCTTCATTAGCGGGAGTTTATTTTGCTGCCAGAATGCTATCTGGAGATGCTCATTTAGGTGATCCGTTTATGATAGACGCAATAATGGTTGCTACTGTTGGAGGAGCATCTTTAAGTGGAGGGCAAGGAGGAGTTATCGGAGCGATTGGGGGTGCTTCTGTAGTGGCTATCCTGGACAATGCTTTTAATTTATTAGGATTTTCTACATACTTAAAACTCATGGTTAAAGGCCTTATTTTAGTAGGTTGTATATTGATTTCAAATTATCAAAAAAATAATTTAGAGAAAACACTAGAAAGGTAAATTGTTAATGTTAAAAAAGAAAATAAACTTATCATTGTTGATTTTTTTAATATTTTTAGTATTGATTATTTTATTAGGTATATGGCAGCCGGCATCGATTTCTTTAGGCCAGTGGTCGAACATATTACTTTGGTCTGGTTTAATTGGAATTGTAGCCATCGGACAAAATATTGTTATTTTGACAGGTGGAATTGATATATCTGTTGGGTCTTTGACATTATTAACTACTTGTTTGGCTTGTCAAATAATGGGAGGTAGTAATTCATATATTGCATTTGCAATCTTAACAGTCTTGGGAATGGGAATTTTAGTCGGATTTATAAATGGAATTTTTATAACTAAAGCCAAAATTCCGCCAATGGTGATGACGCTTGCTATGTCAATAAGTTTAACTGGTTTTACATTACTGATCTATGGAGGCGGAGGAAGAGGGTATGTAGCACCATTAGTACAAAGTATAATTGATTCATTAATATTTAATAAAATTCCTGCTATATCACTGTTTTGGCTGTTATTAATAATAATATTTATTTTTGTTCTTAAACGAACTGTATTTGGTAGAAAAATTTATCTAATTGGTTCAAATTCTAATACAGCTTATTTGTCTGGAATAAATGTAGATAGGACAGTAATTTTTGCGTATATTATTTGCGGAGTTCTTACATCAATTGCAGGATTTCTTTTTGCTGGTTATATTCACTCTGCAAATTTAGCTTGGGATGATCAATTTACTTTACCATCAATCGCCGCTGTAGTAGTTGGAGGAACTACTTTAAAAGGTGGTATTGGAGGAATAGGGGGAACAGTAGTTGGTGTAGTAATAATAAGATTTTTAATAAATTTCTTTTTTGTTGTACGATTTCCTGAATTTTCTAAAGATATCATGTTAGGTTTGATCCTAATTGTTGTATTAACAATTTATGGAACTCAAAAAAAATCATCTGAATAAATTAGACATAAAGAGAGACTAAAGAATGTATAAAAATATTGATCATATATGTATCTTCTCAAAAAATGCAGATAAATTATCTAAATGGTATCAAAAAATATTTGGGTTTGAAATTGCGCTAAAAATGGAAAGAAGGGAACCTATATTTTTTTTAAAACTTGGTGATAAAAGTTTGATAGAAATTATTCCAATTAGTGAAAAAAATATTGATACCAGAAAAACACAAAGAATCGGATTTAATCATATTTCTATAATTGTGGATGATTTTGGAAAAGCATGCGAAGATCTTACATCAAAGGGAATTATTTTAAATGAAGTTAGAAAAACCAGTCAAAATTGGAAAATAGCATATTTTAATGATCCTGAGGATAATATTTTACAAATTGAATATAGGCAAAAAATGCTTTGGTGATGAATATTGTAAATTAATTTTTATTGAAAGGAAAAAAAATGAAAAAATACATTTTAGCTCATGATATCGGTACTACAGGAAATAAAGCTGCCATTTTTAATGAAAAAGGCAAAATGCTTGCCTCAAGTTATATTCCTTATCCCACATATTATATTAAATCAACTTGGGTAGAACAAGACCCAGATGACTGGTGGAAGGCAGTATGTAATTCTACGAAGGAAGTATTAAAAATAGCAAAAAAATATCCTTCAGATATTGCTGTTATTAGTTTCAGCGGACAGATGATGAGTAATTTTCCATTCGATAGAGATGGTAATTGTTTAAGGAAAAAAGTTATTATTTGGGCTGATGCTCGAGCAAATGAACAATCTAAAAAAATATTAGAAAAGGTTGGATTCGATAGATATTATAATACCACTGCTTCTGGACAAGTCATTGAAAGTTATGCAATTGCAAAAATACTTTGGCAAAAGGAAAATGAACCTGAAATTTACAATAAAGTTTATAAATTTTTATTCGCAAAAGATTATATAATTTGTAAATTAACTGGGAATTTTGTTACTGATTTTTCTGATGCTTCAAACGCAGGATTATTTGACATTAATAAAAGAGAGTGGGCAAAAGATATTTTAGAAACCATAGGTTTAGATTTAGGGAAATTGCCTGATGATATTTGCGATTCTACTAAAATTGTAGGAAAAATCAAAAAAGACGTTTCTGAAGAAATTGGTCTTTTATCAGGAACACCGGTAGTAGTAGGTGCTGGTGACATGATTGCAGCTGCTACTGGAGCTGGATTAATTGAAGAAGGAGATGCATATATTTATATGGGCTCTTCTTCTTGGTTAGGAGTTTCTACCAAAAAACCTTTATTTGATTTAGATACAAGAATATTAACTATATGTCATGCTATTCCTGGTTTATATGCTCCTCATCATACAATGTTTAGTGCAGGGATTTGCAATCAGTGGGCTAGAGACATATTTTATCAAGCCGAAAAAGCGATAGCTGAAAAAGCTAATGTTGATATTTACCAAGTAATGGATAAAGCAGCTGAAAAAGTAAAACCAGGATCTGAAGGTATTGTTTTTTTACCGTATATGAGAGGTGGTGGTGCACCTTATCATGATCCCAATGCACGTGGGGCATTTATTGGTTTAAATTTAGCACACGAAAGGGGTCATTTAGTAAGATCTATTCTTGAAGGGGTTGCTTTTAATATAAATATGTTTTTAGAAAATATAACATCCAAAGGAATTGGTATAAATGAGATTAGATTTGTCGGAGGAGGAGCAAAAAGTAAACTTTGGAGTAAAATACTAGCCGATATTACTGGAAAGACTATTGTTGTTACTGAACTTTCTCAAGAGGCAAATTCTTTAGGTGCAGCTATACTTGGTGGGATTGGAGTTGATTTAATAAAAGACTTAAAAGAAGCAAAAAATATTGTTGCTATTAAGGAAAAAGTACATCCTACCAAAGAAAATCAAGAAATTTATAAAAAATATTTTAAAATATTTAAAGATAGTTATAAAAAAAATAAAGATATTTTTAATGAATTAGTTCAAATTTAAAAACTAGGTGTAAAATTACATGCTATTTTTATTTTAATTTTACTAATGATATTTGATAAAATTACACTTGGAGTATTTAAAAATTAATGATAATGCAATAAATTTATAGAAAGAGGTTGCAGATTTATTTGATATTACAGAATTACACTAAATTTATACTGCTTAGAATCATATTAATGGAATTGAAAGTTTTTGAATTTTCCAGTAATTGTTTAAAAAGCAACACTCTTAAAAGAATAATTTTTTCAGAAATCACTAAAGAAAGAATATTTTTAGCAATAATTTTAAAGGAGCAAATTAATGGCAGTTTTAGCTATTGATTATGATGGAGTAATAGTGGATAGTGATTCAAAATCTCTATTTATAGCCTATAATGCATATAATAGAATAATTCAAGATAGCAATAATTATATTTTTGGAGTAAAATATCTTACATTTAATAATTGGGAAAAAGTAGTAAAAAATTATCATAAAAAGATAAAAGCATATAAAAAATTAAGACCTTATGCTACAAACGCAAATGGGTATTTGTTAATAATTGATTTAATAAAAAAGGGAATTATTGTTAATTGTCAAGAAGATTTTGACTTTAGGAAAAAAGAATTAGGTTTTGATAAAAAAGAGTATTTCGATGAATTTTATAAAGAGAAAGAGCGAATTCACAAAATTAATATTTTTGAAGCAAGTAAATTGGAACCGATTCATTTAAATGTATTTGAAGGAATAAAACAATTTTCTAGCGAAGGAATTGATGTTTTTATAACTACTTTAAATCGCAAAGAGGATGTTTTAAAATATTTTAATTTTAATTATCCATTTTTCAGCAATAACATCCGAGATATTTTAGACATCAAATATGGTGAAAATAAAATCCATCAAATTAAACATATTGCAAAAAAATATACTATTAATTTCAACGATATTCATTTTATTGATGATCAGGTAAGTCATCTTATTCAAACGAAAATGCTTGGAATCCATCTTTATTTAGCTGGTTGGGGCTATACTTCGAATGAACAAAAAAAACAAGCAAGAGAAAATAATATTCCCATAATTAAAAGTGAAAAAGAATTTTATCCTTATATAAAGAGAATTATAGACAATAATCTTAGCTAATTCACTTTTACTGTTACTAAACCAAAATATATTTGGAATTTCTTTACCGTTTTTCTAGCTCAAGATTGCTTTTATTAAGCCGCATAAAACTCCAGACTCCTGTCTGGAGATGCAGCGGCAGCCCGAAGGGCTCAAGCTCATTTTTCGCTTGTAGCTAAAAGATGCCCCCAGCTCCTGCTGGGGGAGTTTCACTAGCGAATATTTTTTAGCTATCAATGGCCAGAATTGGAGCAAAGCGAAAAGTTGTTGCGTCTATGGCTCGGATAGATACTACGCTACTTGTCAGATGGAAACTATAGCCAATAACTTATACCTGTATTGTGATATCGTAACTATTAACATCTATGCAGATATTTTGAGCGTATCTATTTATGGGAATTATAGCGAGGCTTATTTGTATCTTACCGGTTTAATAACTGCTTGTGGTTATTATGAAAGCGATAGCGGATATGGGTATTATTATTTAGAGAAAATTGGCAATAACTGGAAAATCTACGGCCCCTAAGGTAATTATGGTTTAAATTAATCGATTCCCGGCAATCCGGCTTTCTCTCCAGAGTTCTCCGGGTTGCCGTCACCTGTTCCTTGGTTTTTTTGGAGTATCTTCTTCTGAGGAGCAGGTTTATTATATAGTTTTTGTGCAATTTATACAAAAATAATTGATGGTACCATCCCTGATCAGGATAATTTTTTGTGTAAATCATACAATTTAAAAGGTGATTAATTATGGATATTAAAAATTTTATAATTGAAGTTTATCAGTTAATTGCTGATTTTATCTTATTCAATTCTAAGAGGTTTAAGTGGTAATAACCGGAGTAACCGGGAAAGTGGAGAATATATTTTCTGATCCAGCCTAAAAGTGGAGGAAAATTATAAGGAAATATGCAAGTATTTACTATGAAAGGCTAAAAAATAGGTATAAAGATAAAGGCCTTGAATTTGACCCCCCTTAAAAGGCTTTAAATTACAATTTATTTTAGATAAATTAGCGAAAAAGCCTTTATCTTATAACTTTTAACTATTTTTAGGATTTTGAGTTTATAAAAGGTGCATTAAAAAACCATACAGGGGAATGCAATATTAACGCTTAAGTGGGCTTTAGATTCGTTTTTTAGGGGTATTTTGAGCGTATCGAGTATTGTGTATCTCGTGGATCGAATCCCGGTGGTCCGGCTTTCTCTCTCCAGAGTTCCCGGATCGCTGGTTCCTGCTCTCCGTTTTTTTTAGTATTTATTCCGAAGGGCAGGGTTACCTTTTAAAAGTAGGGGATAATCTAATATGAGAGAATCAAAGGTGAGTAAAAAGACGATATTTCTGGGAATAATGAGGCGGTATTTAAAAATGCATATCAAAGTTAAATGCAAAAATTGCGACTGG
>JABUBM010000121.1_pt1 | contig 17046 bp, 14 predicted proteins | sample 7240321 | NCBI WGS metagenome assembly JABUBM01 (sample SAMN07256344, study PRJNA390944) | subsurface metagenome | isolation source: Methane hydrate marine sediment | place: Pacific Ocean: Eastern North Pacific, ODP site 1244 | collected 2002
AGTAATATCTTTAATTTACTTCAAAAATTTAGATTGAGGAGAAGAAAATCCTCTCCTCAATCTAAGTTTAGACTATTTTTAAATATTAGTTTCGCTTGTTCCCTTAAAATGGATGTACTGTAGCTATATATTTAAACTTACCATTCTCAACGGTCTTAATTATTGCATCCTTAGTAGCATCTCCGTTTAAGTCCAAGGTAATTATTCCGGTACAACCCTCATAATCTTTAGTTGCTGCTAAAGCATCACGAATCGCCTTAGGATCAGCTGAACCTACTCTCTTGATAGCATCAAGTACTAAATTATAAGCATCAAAACCTAAAGCAGCAAACGCACTGGGTGATCTATTATATTTTTTCTCAAAATCTTTACAGAATTTCTCTGCTGCCTTAGTAGTAATCGCAGTTGCATCAAAATGGGTGCTAAAATAACTACCTTCTACTGCTTCTCCACCTACTTCAATAAATTCTGGTGCTTCCCAGGTGTCTCCACCCAAGAAGTTAGCGGTAATCCCCATTTCTTTTCCTTGTTTCAAGATTAGAGCTGCATCTCCATAAGAACCAGCAGGAACAAATACAACATCGGGATTCTTACTAGCAGCATAGGTTACTTGAGCAGTAAAGTCCTGGTCTCCGGTCTGATAAGAAATAAGTCCTATGATAGATTTCGGATTACCAGTTAATTTGATAAAAGCTTCCCGGAAGAAATTAGACAATCCTACTGCATAATCAGAAGCTATATCTTGAATAACCACAGCAGTCTTGGCATTGAGGGTATTTACAGCAAAATTAGCCATTACTGCTCCCTGGAAGGGATCAATAAAACAAGCTCTAAAAGCATAAGGCTTTCCTAAAGTTACTAAAGGATTAGTAGGAGAACATCCCATCATAGGAACACCTGCTTTATTAGCAACTTCACTACCCGGGATGGCACAAGCACTACCATAAGTACCAACTATGGCTACTGCTTTCTCAAATTCAATCAAACGGGCTACCGCATTAGCTGCTTCTACTTTCTCACTTTTGTTATCTACTAAAACCATTTTTATCGGTTTTCCTAAGACTGTAGGTTGTTGTTCGAAGGCTAAATTTACTCCTTCCATAGTCATCTGTCCACCAGCAGCATAGGGACCAGTCATTGGCTCATAAACCCCGATTACAATTTCCTCAGCAGCACCTACTACCAAACTAAAAACCAGCAAGAATGATACAAGAACTCCCACAATTAAACCAAACTTTTTCATTATTTTTTCTTCCTCCTCAAAAATTTTTTTACTCATTTTTAAAATATTTACACGCAATATTTTTTAATTAAATATTAACACCCCCTTCATAAATCAGGATAGTTGGTCAACTTGGTATGTTTTGTGGTGTATATACTGCTTGAAATAAAGGTGTGGGTAAAATGTTATTTGTAATATATTCAACTTATTTATCATTCTCGTGAATCATATCAATATTAACAGCAAAATAAGTAAAACAATTAAGGTTGGAAGACAATTTGAAAAAATTTTTTGGTTCTTATTATCAAACAAATCATTTTATTATAATAACTGTGGTTCTGATAATAAGGAAGTTTAAATTACCATATAAAGTTTAACATTAATTTCTTAAAAATGCAATATTATATATTTATTTATTTTCATTCTACATTTTGCCACTTTACCCTTAAGCAAAGTTGTTAGTTTATGCCATTACCCGTAATTGGAAATTAATCATTGTTAAAATTTTTTCGGGAGCTATTGGAAATAAACAGAGCAGACACTATTGAGGTTATAGGAACTGTCAATATTAATCCGATACTTCCCGATAACCCTTGAATAATTTCAGTGCTAACTGTATTAAGATTTATGGCTCTAAAATAAGGCATATTATAAGCCATTAGAAGTATCATTATACTTAAAGAACAACCGGCAAAGGCGAGTATTAAGGTGTTAGCCATTGTTCCCATTATGTCCTTTCCCACATTCATCCCTGATTTAAAGAGTTCTGCCTTACCTAACTCAGGAGCCTTATTATGAATCTCAAAGACAACAGAGGCAATGGACATACCTACATCCATCACTGCTCCAAGTGAGGATATAATAATGCCTGCAAACATTATTCCTTTTATATTAATCGGAAAATCACTTACTATATACACGAGCTGTTCACTAGCTTCTCCGGTAATACCGGTAAGATGAGCCAATCTCCCTGAAATTAAGGAAATAATTCCGGCAATTACTACTCCTGCTGATGTCCCAATTATAGCTGCTAAACTCTTTTTATTAAATCCTCCAATCAACATCAGAGATAAAAATATTACAATAGAGGCAGTAATAATAGCCAATAAGATCGGGCTATGACCTTTAAACATTAATGGTAACATAAAAAAAGCTATTAATAAGCCAGTGATAACCAGGGAAATCAAGGCCATTAAACCCTTTATTCTTCCTACTCCAATTAATACAAAAATAAATAGAAAAATAAGTATATATAGAACCTTATCCCGGGCATATGTATCGACTCCAATTGAAGGTGATTGTCCTTCTCTTTCCCTAACAGCTAAAACAATTTCCATTCCATCTTCTGCCACAACATCATAAACTAAATCACCATGTAGTCGAGAATTAGTTAATATCAATTTCTGACCTTTAAATTCCCCGGATAATATTTCAATTTTTAATTCCTGAGTGCCTATATAGACACCCGGTATATTTCCTTCTTCGGTTAAATCACTATCAATTACTTCTAAAACCCTTGCCCTTACATAAGCAATGTCTTTATTATCCACAGAACTATCTCTGTTATAAATAATGAAATAATAAAATAATAGTGAAACAATAAAAAATATAAATATCCATAAGAAAATATTAATTTGTTTTTTTTCCATAATTACCAACTCTCTATCTTAGGGGTCTTCACATTTGACATAGCATTTCTAACTGTCTTATTTAAGATTAAGTTATGTCAAATGTGAAGACCTGACCCCATTAACACAAAATAGTAACAAAAAAGAGGATGGCATATTAAGAACACCATCCTCTTTTCCCTTTTTAATTTATCAATCGGTAGGAATAAGTATCTCCTGGCCAGGTCTGATAAGTCTTGGATCAGCTAATTCATTACAGGCAATAATTTTTTCCATGGTAGTCCCAAATTTTTGGGCAATCTTCCATAATGAATCACCAGCTTCCACCACATAAAGCTTGCCAACTTTCTCTTCAGATAACCAATTTTGTTTCTCGGGAGAAATAACTCCAGCTTTTTCTACCGCTTCTATCATAGTATCCCTTATAGGAATAAAAGTATCCAATCCATCTATAGAATTCTCAAAGTTGTATTTATCTCCACCGGTAAACATAAAGTCATTGGTTACCACGGTGTAATAGTTCTCCATCTCAATAGGGGTACCATCTTCTAAAACCATACTGGTAATCCTGTTGCCTGCCTCTGCCTCCGGATTATAAACGGCCCTTACTCCCGAAATTTGGACCCATCCAATATCTTCATTCAATATGCCATGTTCAATGTTTGCCTTTACATCTGCCCCGGACAACTTCATAGTATATAAAGTATTATCAAAAGGCATAACTTCATATAATTTACCTACAGTAATTTCTCCTGCTGGAATAGGAACTCTCAGTCCACCACCATTAGTCATAGCAATCTGAACTCCAGCCGCATCTTTCATTATTTCACAGGTCCATTCTCCCAGTAAAGACGGTCCTGCATATCTATCATGATCTAAATCAACAGTGGTTTTCCCTAATACTTTTTCTGAAATAGGTTTTACTTCCTCCTCAATCTTTCCATAGATTGCTAACATATTAGTATCATCCTTAAGGGTATCTGCTCTTTTGTAAAGATGGTCTAAGGCAGGTTCTGCGCTTACAAGCTTATTATTCTCATCGAAAATAAAAGTCAGTTTAGCAAATGTACGACCTTGTTTATAAGCTTGTACCAGGGGCTTGCCATTTACCAGGCCACTAACACTCATATGGGTATGCGCAGATATTACTGCATCTACTCCATCTACTGCACACAAATCAGCAGCTTCACCGGTAATGTTCCCTTCATTATCCTGAAATGAACCAAGATGAGTTAAAGCGATAATAATGTCTGCTCCTGCATCCTTTACTTTAGGCACCCATTCGGTAATTACTTCTACCGGGTCTCTGAATTCATAATTTACTACATGTACTTTTTTTGTCTTGTAAGCGGTCTCCGGGGTAGCCAAACCAATAAATCCAACTTTTACCCCTTCTTTTTCGATAATGGCATACGGTTCTGCCCAATCAACCGGTTCATTCGTTCTTATATCATAAATATTGGTGCAGACAAAGGTGAATCCACCATCTTCAGCCCATTTAGTAATTCTATCAATTCCCCAATCAAATTCATGGTTACCTACTGCTGATAATTCTATACCCATTTCTTTAAAGACTGCTGAAACTGGTTCACCGTATAATATATTGGACATTGCACTACCCTGGTAATTATCACCGGCAGAGACAATAATTGTCCCCTCCGGGTTCTTTGCCTTTTCAGTCTTTAAAGCATCAACAAGCTTTACTGCTCCTATATTGCTTCCAGCGGGGGCAAGGGCTCCATGAAAGTCATTAATCGATAGTATAACAATCTCTTTTTCTGCGGCAAAAATAAAGGATATGGAACCTAAAATTAACAAGAAAGTTAACAAAGAAATTAACAGTCCTTTAGTTATTTTAAATCTCAACATAATTGTAAAAATCCTCCTTAAATGTTTTATAATTAATCTTCTAACTAATCAAACCCTCACGAAACTTAGATCTTGAGTAATTACGCTAAACAAATCACCTCCCTCTTCTCATCTATTCTTACAATTAAACTCGCGGCTATTAAATTTTTTCTTGTATTTAAATAATAACTATAAATATTTTTAATATGTACGAGGAGAAAATCCTGCTTAAGTTTTAAAAATTAATCTCTTTTCTATTTTCTACATCTGGCTTAAATAATCCTTCTTTTTTGTAAAAATTCTTTGAAATTAATTTAATTCTTTTTTTACTTATTATTTTTTTGCCCTTTGCGATAAAATTTATTTAGCCAATTGTTTTATAACAGGCCACTATCTCGCCAAAATAAAAAGTATGGTAACCATTTTAATTTTAATTTTCTTAATCAACTTCCTTTAATTTTTCTACCATTTTCACAAAATCATCTATCCATTCTGCGCTAAAGTTTATACCTTTAGGAGTGGGAATGTACTCATCTCCGTCTTTCATTTTTACATATTGCCTTAAATCAACTCTCTCTACTCCCCGAAATTCACCGATAGATAAAACTAATCTTTTATTATCGGTAACATCTAACTGCCCAATCTGCTTCATTTAATATTTCTCCTTTCTTTTACTTTTTTTTCTACTTTGTTTAATACATTATTTATTATATCTCTATATCGCATCTCGCATCATATTCCTTTCGCCGAAATCTTCTAAATTAATTATTTTAACTGAATTATTTTTATATAACTTTCTAATCTTCTCTACCTCTTGCTTAAAATTAGAAGAGATAATTATTTCTAATAAATCGATATTTCTCGCATAATTAATTACATTTTGGTGAGGAGGCAAGGAAGCGATAATATAACACTTTATTATTTTATTTTTCACTATATACTCTTCCAAACTTCTAAGGCATACTATTCCTATCTTTTGACCAAAAGATACAATTACTTTATCTTTTTTATCGTTCTGCTTTTTTCTTTTAAAAAACATGCCTATTCCCTTTTAAATTTAAATTAAAAAATAGCATCTTCCAGTCTCCCGGTCTGCCAGTCAGTATTAGTTATCCAGTTGCCCGGTTAGCCAGTTTCCCAGCTAGCCAGCTAATGTAGAGGGCGGATTCATCCGACCCGAAACGGGTTCGATGAATCGAACCCCTACTTATTTCGGGCAAACACAAGGTCTGCCCCTACTTTTACCTTACGACCTTATCTTTCTTTTTCTTTCTCTTTTTTCTTCACTATCCGCTGTACGCTGTACGTTAAACTACGACGATATACGAAATACGATATACTAATTCATTCTGCGATAAAAGTCCTCACCCAATCAGGTTGATTCGGTCTTTCTCTCTTTTCTCCCATCTCTTGCCATTTTTCATCGGTCAACCTATCTTCCATAGGATGTTTGAATTCATAATAAGAAAAAACAGCACCCCGACATATTCTCACTCCCTGGGGATCATCTATTATAACATAGATATTAAATGGTGAGCCAACCCCCTCTTCTAAAACTTGTCCGGTATTTACATCAGTATGTACATCTGCCACAATTTCCATCTTCTCATCAGTATCAGAGGTTATCTTTTCTAAAATTTGTGTGGGGAACTCTTTTAAAGATGTAAGCTTGCTTCCGATATTCCAAACAAGTTCGTATTCCTCATTGTCTAAGGGTGTATTACTAATTTCTTTTTCAGAAATGATCTTTAGTTTATCCAATAATTCTTCAAATTCTTTTATCTTCTCAGGTATTCCTTCTATATCAAGGTCAAGAGCAATAAGATTATTTCTTAAATCCCTCATCATCTCTTCTAATCTGGCATAGACTTCCGGATAAGGTTCAACATAACCGTAGGTTAACTTTGGTTCAGGAGGCATCCCTTTACCCGCCACAGTATAACTCTGTTTGGCATATAAAATAGTATCATGCCTTAATTCAGTCCACAAGCCCAGCACGGTCTGTAGCTCTTTATCTATCCAGGCAGGGCTCTGCATAAAGCAAGGTAAATTTGCATCTTTATTCTCCTCCAATAAGGGGAGCAATGCATAAAGCCAGCGCCAGTAGAGATTTTGTTTACATTCCCCTGTGGTTTTAAGAGAAAATTCTTCTTTTAAATTATCTAATTGATTATAATACTCGGTATACTCAGTATCTCCTTCCACCTCTAAAATTTCCAAAGCCCTCTTTGCTCCCAGCACAGCACATATATCTAATCCCCGGGGGAAAGCCCTGACTGGTCCAAAGTTGGGGATAATCTCCATAGTAAAAGGTTTCTTATCACCAGTATATTGTAAAATCACTTTTTCGCTTTTCACACCGAAAACCAATTCCTGAAACATATAAGAATCAGGAATAAATCTCTGTCCCATAAATCTAAAACCCTGAGTTGAAACTCTAAAATCGCCATCCTCTGCAAAGGCTAAACCAGAGAGAATCTTAGGTGCTCTTAATTGTATCGCCCTATCAATAAATTCAGCGAGCTTTTCTTGATTATTATATTTATCAATAGATTCATTGGGGGGAAATATTTCCTTAATAAGTTTTATATAGTCATCCACATATAAATCATCGGTTTTTCCTACAAAATAGACTGTAGGCTCATAAATCATCTTCCATAATTTAAAGGCATTTTCATCTCTTAAAAGGGCGTCAGCCATTAAAATGGCTTGCAGGGTCATCTTCTTACCATAAGTTATAGCTGGTTCTTCTATGGTCGGTCTTAATTTAAAATCAATGCGCCCATACCACATCATAGCCTTAAAGTAACTTTCTAACTTTTCATTTCTGGTGTAATGGCCTCTGGGGATATACTGGCTATAATCTTCGTAGGCATAAGGAGTCTGATAAATGCTGGGGTTTTTTATATAGGTTAAAAGTTCTCTGAACTCTAATCCTTTATGATTCTTTATGTTTTCACATTCTTGTTCCACTAATTCCTCTAATTCATAACCAGCCCGATATTCAGTATCAAATTGTCTTTTAGCCACTGCAAAAAAACCGATATTTAATCTGGCAGCCTCTTTGACCTCTTCACTGCTTGCCTCATTATATTGTTTGATAGAGAGTTCAATCATTCGATCAGTAAGTTCAACTGTTGAATCATAAAGTTTTTCTACTTCTAAAATTCGCAAAAGATAATCAAAAAATATATGGCCGGTATGAAGAACTGCATCGGTGGTTATAAATATAGGCTGGTTGGTATCTTTGCACTCTAAGTAGATATCACTTATCTCCTTATAATATGCAGGTGAAACTGCAAAACCATTTTTTCTAAGAAGTTCAGATGCTGCAGGAGAAAGATGAAATTGTCGGATATTGGAAATGTCTTCAAGAGAATATAAGTTTTTTTTATTTTCTGCTGAAAAGATTGATGAAGTTAATAGAAAAAAGAGGAGTACTAAATATAGAAAACAAATTATAATTGTTTTAAAATTAATTCTTTTCATTATATTCTCTCCTCTGTTTTTTTAGTATTTAGTTCTTGGTTTATGGTTATTAGTTTATAGTTTTCAATATGCAATTAAAAATTCAAAACTCAAAACTTTTTTTGCATAAAGTATGCTTTTAATGTAGGGGGCGGATTTATCCGCCCCGAAACGGGTTCGATGAATCGAACCCCTACCTCCTAAACACCCTCCGCTCTTTCTCTTTACGCAATACGCGATACTCGATACTCGATACGAGTTTATTCGACCGACTCTTTTAACAGATCAAAAAAGCCATTTAGATAACCCAAACCCAATAGTATATCTTTTTTCATCAAATTAATCAGTTCCTGGCTATCCGGAGAATTGGCTACCCTAATTATTTCTTGTTCCTCAAGTATAAGTAACTCTTGGTCATTATCTAATATGAGAAATAATTTCATAGTCTCTCGATAAGAAGGAGTAAAATCTTTTCTGGCTTCCTTACTTAGTTTAATAGCACTATCCGCTACATCATCCATCTTAACAGTTTTCACCTCGGGAAGCAGATTATAAAATTCGTCTTTCTTGTGTTTGAAAAGATATCCATTAAAATCTTCATAACCGTAATGAGCATTGGTAACCAGTACAGTCAGTTTTTTTACATTAAAAAATTTCTTAAAGAGGATGTCCAAAGGAGCTGGATAGGTATGATAGGGTTGGGATACGTCTTCTAAATAATGAATAGCTCGAGCAGCAAACCTAAAACCCCAATAATTATCGCCTTTCCCAAAGGCAATCTTGGACATTTCAAAGAAGTGATTGGCTCTTTTGGGGGCATCTCCAGCTTTCAGTAAACCTGCAAACACAGAAAAATACATATGACGATACCCCTGACTTCCCCCGGTTAAAGCTTGTAATTTATTTAATTCTAAATTAGTATCTAAATCCCAATCCGGTTCGTCCGAATAATTTATAAGAATATCTGAGGCTCTCGTTTTTCCTCCAATCTCCCCCTCCACATATTTTACTACAAATTCCGGATTATATTCATCCTGGTCTATATTTTCATAAGTATAAGGAGTTATTTCGATTTCAGGGAAATTGTTTATCCAATCATTATTTTTTATGGCCAGTTCGGTATAAAAAAAGTGACTGTTCCAGGAAAACACGTTTACGTTTATAGAACTTAAGGCAAAAACGGAAAGAATTAGCAGAATAAGAATTGATATTTTCTTTTTAAGCTTCATAATTGCCTCCTAAATATTGTTTTGGATTTCCGCCACCTGCTTTCGCAGAGCCTACTCTCGCAAAAATAGGGGTACAGGCTTCGCGAGAATGACAGAAAAAGTAACTACCCCCATTTTATTTTTCAAAAGGGAATTTATATTTGGCTAAACCAAGTTCCTTTTTTAAGGTAAGAATCTGTTGCTGAAGATTCTTATTTATAGGTGCTCCCTTATCTTTTCTCTCTAACCAGGCTATATATTCTTTTTCACCGGCGGTGTAAATTCTCTCTGCTTCAGGAGCTTTTTTAGAAGCACGAAGAGAACGAAGAATATCTCCGGTAATTTTCTTAAATGATTCAAGATCTGTAAAGGAAGATATGTTAATGGCTATAAAAAAATGCCCCAGATTGATAGGAACTTGTTTACCATCTTCAATACCTGATAACATCTTAAGATATTTTCCATTTTGCAGGGCAGCGGAAAGGATTTCTACTACAGCAGCATAACCATAGCCTTTATACCCGGCAGTCTCTTCTCCAATACCACCTAAAGGGGTAAGAGCGGCTTTTCCAATTTTTAAATCCTGTAAAATTTGATGGGTATCGGTCCTGGTCTTTCCATCTTCTCCAATTACCCATCCCGGGGGAATATCTTTTCCCGCCCGGTCACAAACTTCTATCTTCCCCCGTTGAGCAATAGAGGTGGCACAATCGAGGACAAAGGGGAACTCTTCATCAGAAGGAGCCCCATAAGTCAAAGGATTGGTCCCTAACATATTTTCTACTCCAAAAGTAGGGGCAATAGAAGGACGAGCGTTAGTCCCAGTAATTCCAATCATCCCTTCTTCAATAGCCATTAAGACATAATAACCGGCAATCCCATAATGAGTAGAATTTCTTACAGCTACCATCCCCAATCCAAACTTACGAGCTTTTTTAATAGCTAAATCCATAGACTTTTTGGAAATCACCATCCCCATTCCATTATGACCATCAATAACCGCGGTAGTAGGCCCTTCCTTGACAATTTCTATATTTGTTTTCGGTGACTGAACCCCAGCTTTAATTCTATCATAATATATAGGTTTTAAGCGGCCAACGCCATGCGAATCTATCCCTCTTTTATCAGCAGTAATCAATACATCAGCACATATGCGGGCATCCTCTTCCGGAACTTCTATCCCTTTAAAAACATCGACCATAAAATTTTCTAAACTATCGAAATCTACCCAAACGATATCCTTAGGATTATTATGCAAGATTACCCCCTCCTTAATTTTTATATTGAGGTTTTCATACGGGTTTGATAAATCAAAACTTTTAAGTTTAATATAACAAAATTAGAAGTGTTTTTCAATTATTTAATTACATTAATTATGTAAAAAGTTATTACTTTTGTTTTTCCTGTCTTTTTTTTCTAATACCTTTCTTTTTCTTCACACGATACGCGATACGCGATACGAACAAAGAATTGACATAACGATATTTTGCTGATATATTTGGAATATATTATTAATATATAGGTGATATTTATGATAAATAAAGAAATTTACAAAGAACTTAAAAAACGGATAGTTTATCTGGATTACAAACCAAAACAAGTATTAAATATTAAAGAAGTAGCGAAAGAATTTGGGGTTAGCCCTATGCCTATTCGAGAAGTTCTCATTCTCCTGGAGACTGAAAAATTAGTACATATAATTCCTAACAACGGTATCTATGTTACCGATGTAAGCTTCCAGGAACTAAAAGATGTCTTTGAAGTTAGACTATTTTTAATTGGATTATCAGGGAGGCTTGCCGCTCAAAGAATAACTCCGGAAGAATTGAGCAAATTAAAAGAATCACTTGAGAAGATAAAACAAGAAAAAAATAGAAGAAAGTTAATTCAATTGGATGCAGAATTTCACGATTTAGTAAACTACTCTACCAAAAATCAAACCTTGGCTGAGACTTTAAAAAGATTACGAAATCAAATTGGACGCCTTTGGTTCTTTGCTAAAGAAAACGATGCTTATTCAAAAAAAATACCCGAAGATTTTGAAGAACTTATAAAGGCACTGGAAAACAAAGAGCAAAACAAGAGTGAACAGATTATGAAAGATCATGCTATTCACTTTATAAATCAGATAAAAATGAGTTTGTATTCTGAATAAAAAAATTATTCTTTGAACTAAACTGAATTGAAAAAGGAGAAAATATGAAAAGAATTTTAATAACCGGAGCGCTGGGTCAAATTGGTTCTGAACTTATAACTTTTTTAAGAAAAAGATACGGTAATGAAAATGTTATTGCCTCAGATATTAAACCCATACCTGAAGAGATGATTAGCCAAGACGGGATATTTGAGCATATCGATTGTTTAGATGCTCAAGAGATTTATTCTGTAATTAAAAAATATAAAATTGATGCCATATTTCATCTTGCTGCTGTTCTTTCTGCTACCGGGGAAAAAAATCCTCAATTAGCCTGGAAAGTAAACATCAATGGCCTTTATAATGTACTGGAAATAGCCAGGGAATATAAATGTGCCGTCTTCACTCCCAGCTCGATTGCCGCTTTTGGCCCTTCTACCCCCAAAGATAACACCCCTCAAGAGACAATTCAAAGACCCAACACCATCTATGGATTAACCAAAGTTACAGGAGAGCTGCTTTGTGATTATTATTATGCAAAATATGGAGTAGATACCAGAGGAGTGCGCTTTCCGGGAATTATTTCTTATGCTACCCTTCCCGGCGGAGGAACTACCGATTATGCTGTGGAAATCTTTTACGAGGCATTAAAAAATAAAAAATATACTTGTTTCTTAGATAAAGATACTTATCTGGATATGATGTATATGCCTGATGGTCTAAAAGCCGCAGTTAACCTGATGGAAGCTGACCCTTCCCGATTAAAACACAGGAATGCCTATAATGTGACTGCAGAAAGCTTTAATCCGGAACAACTCGCTCGGGAAATTAAAAAATACATTCCGGACTTTAAAATAAACTATAATGTTGATCCAATGCGGCAGGCAATTGCCGATTCCTGGCCTAACCGGTTAGATGACAGTGCAGCCAGAAAAGATTGGGGATGGTTTCCGGATTATAATTTGGAAGCAATGACCAAAGATATGATTGAAAAACTGAAAGTTAAACTTGAAATAGCGTAGAGCGTATAGCGTTTAGGTGCAAGCAGTAAGTGAAAGCGAGATAATAAATAAATATCTCGTATCTCGTGAATCATATCTTGTATATATGGTTATCCAGGTACCCGGTTAGCCAGTTTACCAGTTAAAATACAGCTTACAAGTTGCAAAATTTTTTCTTTAACAATTGGTCAATTGGTAGATTGGCAGATTTCAAAGTTTTGAGTTTTGAATTATGGTTTTTTGTGTAATTATGTAGCAGCACAGCGTTGCTGTGCTGAAAAAGACAACACGGCACGCCGTGTTGCTACATTCGGGTCTGTTCTCGTGAAAACGGGGAACGACTGGTCTACGATATACGATATACGAAATACTATATACTAAAACAATGGAGGATAAAAAAATGGGTTTAAATAATTTAGAGAAAGTTCTTTCTCAAACTCTAAAAGAATTAAAAGATGAAGGACGATTAAAAGGAAAAGAATACATTATAACTAAGATTAAAAGAAGCGATGGAGAAAAAGGTCCAAGATATTTCCTTAAAGGAAAAAGCGAGCAGGAATTTATCAGAATGAATTCTAATTCTTATCTGGGAATGTCCTTAAGAGAGGAAATTATTCAGGAAGAAGAAAGAGTAACCAAAGAATATGGTGTTGGGCCAGGTGCAGTCCGCTTTATCAGCGGAACATTCCAATCTCACCGAGAATTGGAAAAGAAATTAGCAGTATTTCATCAAAGAGAAGATGCTATGCTGTTCAGCTCAGCCTATTCAACAGTAGTAGGAATTTTAACCCCTCTCATAACTTCTGATACTATAGTAATAAGTGATGAATTAAACCATAATTGTATAATCAACGCCCTTAGACTTGCCCGGCCAAAAGACAAAAAAATCTACAAACATCTGGATATGAATGAACTCGAAGATAGAATAAAAGAATCTATTGGTCAAGCAAAAAGATTAATCATCGTAACAGATGGTATATTTAGTATGAGGGGAGATTATGCCCCTTTGGATATTATCTCTAATTTTTCTAAAAAATATGACCAGGAATTCCCGGAAAATATTCTGTTAGTGGTGGACGATTCTCATGGTATTGGGGCTTATGGAAAAACCGGTCGGGGAACAGAAGAATATACCAATGCAAAGGGAGTAGACATATTAGTAGGAACCCTGGGTAAAGCATTTGGAGTAAATGGCGGATATGTAACTTCTAACCAAACTGTTATCACTTACTTAAGAGAAACAGCACCGATGTATATCTATTCTAACCCCATCTCCCCTGCTGAGGCTAGTGCTGCTTTAAAATCCCTGGAAATACTTGATAGCAAAAGAGGGAAAGATATTTTAACCTATCTTCACCAGATGACTAAAAAATTTGAAAAAGGTCTCCTTGATTTAGAATATGAAATTATTGAAAGCGACCATCCTATTGTTCCTTTAATGGTGAGAAATACCAAAAAAACAACAGAGCTGGTAAATTATCTTATTGATAAAGGAATTCTTGGTACCGGTCTTAATTATCCTGTAGTACCCAAGGGTGATGAAGAAATAAGATTTCAAATTAATGCAGACCATACACCTTATGATATTGAATATGCCCTAAGTGTTTTAAAGGATTATAAACAAAAAAATTAATCTACCTCTTTGTCATTCCGCACTTGATGCGGAATCCATAAGTAGGTGCGTATTGCAATACGCACCTACAAGGATAGATTCCCTCTTTCGAGGGAATGACACTAGAAAAATATAAAAAATATAAAAAATTTACAAATTAATGTCTAAAATTTTCTATTTTGGGGAATATAATAAATAGAGAAGAGAAATTTGAAAAGAGAATAAATATTTTAACAGCTAACAAAGTTGATAAAGGCAAATTACCCGAAAGGGTAGGACGCAAAGCAATGGGCCTACGGCACTAAAAGTGCTAAGGCAGCCAGGCTTCCGACTTTTTTTTGTTTGAAAAAAGAATAAGAAATTCACAAAGTTGATAAAGGCAAATTACCCGAAAGGGTAGGACGCAAAGCGATGGGTCTAAGGTACGTAAAGTGCTAAGACAGCCAGGCTTCCGACTTTTTTTTGTTTGAAAAAAGCCCACGCTTTGATAAAAATGCCTTCACAACTTAAATTTAAAAAAATTTAAGACTCTGTAAAAAAACAGAGGAAATGGAGGGAAATAATATGAAAGCAAAAACAATGGGCAAAGCAACCGTAACCCTGTTCCTAATGTTGATTGTTTCTCTTTTCCTGACATCTTGTAATGGTGTTGTTACGCCTGAACTTCAGCTTGATTTAGATGAAAATACAAGTAAAGTCGAAGAAATAGGTTATGTTTATCTGGATGTACCTTATGAAAAATACGCTGGGGCAAGCTGGTGTCTTCCAGCCTCCGGAGCAATGACTTTTAAATATTTCGGAGAAAATACTAGCCAGGCACAAATAGCCAGTAAAGTAATCACAAATGGCAGCAGCTCAGTATTTAAATTTATTAGTTTCGCAAAGAATTTGGGATTTGAAACACAATATCAATGTAAAACTATTGAGGAAATAAAGACTTTATTAGAAGAAGATATCCCGATAATTGCTATACAAAATTATAGTTTAATCATTCTGAAAAGTCATGCTCGAGTAATCATTGGCTATGATGATGAAAAACAGGAAATGATTACCCATGATCCGACAGCCGGAGAAGATTACAAAATATCTTATTCTGATTTTTTAGCTCTTAATTTCGACAGTAATCCTGATAAATGCAAGGTAATTGTACTTTCACCGGAAGAAGTTGACACCTCAAATGCAGAACTTATTGACAATACAGATAATTCTTAGAATAAACCAATAGCAATTATTATCTAAAAAATGAAATATATTCTAAATTCATCTAAATTCTTATTGAAAAAGGAGGATAAATGATGAAAATAAAATATGATTATTGCAAAATATCTCCTGATAGAGATAAATATGTTGTAGAGTATGGACACAATACTTACAAGGGATATACTTTATCTTCACCGATAAAGGTATCGGATAGAATTTTTTCAACTGAAAAAAAAGCTATCCGCTTTGCCAAAAAAATCGTACCGGTTGAATGCATAAAGAAAGAAGAAAAGTAAAATAGATTAGCCAATTGGCTAATCTATTTAGTCGTTAGTGAATAGTTGACAAATATCAACACATCGTGAACCTTAATGGTATTTTGTATCAACACATCGTGAACTATACTTATAAAATATTCTATACTGACCTTAAAAAAGGAGGTCAGGATGAATATCAAAGAATTAAGAGAAAAAGCTATAAAAAGATATAAAAACGGTGAATCTCCTAAGGAGATCTATCAGAGCCTTGGTAAAGGTAAAACCTGGTTCTTTAAATGGTTAAAACACTATAAACTTGATGAAATTAATTGGATAAAAAGCCATTTTTGTCAACCCTATAAAAGTTCTAATTCCTTAACAAAAAGCTCTATTGATTTATCAAGGTTCGATCTCTAGAGTTCGCGATCTCTGTATATTTCATTATCATTAGGAGTTCGCGATCTCTGTATATTTTAAGACTCTAAGAATAGTTCACGATGTGTGTGTATTCATGAGTTAGTATTTAGTTTTAAATACAAATTTCAGTTAACAATCAAACTAATTTGTCGATCCTCCTATTTACCAATTATAAAAAGCATCGCCTTTCATCTCCCATTAGGGAAAGATGAAAGGCGATAACTTTTTATGTCTTCTTAGCAATCCCAACCATTTTAATCAATATGAACAGTATAAGTATTCGAATCACCGTTTACTCTTATTTCAAATTCAAATTCAATACAATAGTCTTTAGAACTACTATATGAAGGCGCTTGCATACATCCAGATTCGAATCCATATCCATTGATTCCATCGTCTGGAAGACTTCCTACTACCGGAGAAGTCCAACCACTCCCGATAATCCAATCAGTAGTAATCCCTGTTATTGTGTTATATAACTTATACTGATATTTATACTCAATTGTGGCTAAAGGATTATCATAACGCACAGTAAAATTAATGTTCTTTACATTGGGAGTTTCATTTGTTTTATCAAATAACCAAGGATCCCCTATAGTAATGTTGTGATCAACTGGTTTAGATGTTGTTTCATACCAATAGTTATAAGTACCCATACAACCCGGTGCAGAATTATATCCTCGTACAAATAGGTAATTGATGTCGTTGGGTATTGCCGTCCACTGGGCATAGAGGGTGACATCGGCAGCCGGCATGGTTAATAGATCTGCTGGATCATAATCTGTTCCACCGTCGTTTGCTTGCGTATCCCAATGGCTAAAGGTGTGGTTGGCCTTGACCATGCTTCCCTCATCCTTAACCGTTACTGAAGCACCTGCAAAGTAATCGTTGGTATCAGTCTGGGTGCCAGTACCAGTGTTAGCATTGTAGTATACGTTGTATTTTTCGTCCTCATCCCACTGGGCATAGAGGGTGACATCGGCAGCCGGCATGGTTAATAGATCTGCTGGATCATAATCTGTTCCACCGTCGTTTGCTTGCGTATCCCAAT
>JABUBM010000122.1_pt1 | contig 16865 bp, 13 predicted proteins | sample 7240321 | NCBI WGS metagenome assembly JABUBM01 (sample SAMN07256344, study PRJNA390944) | subsurface metagenome | isolation source: Methane hydrate marine sediment | place: Pacific Ocean: Eastern North Pacific, ODP site 1244 | collected 2002
AATAGTGGGTGTTGTTACTATCAATATGCCAAGAATAGCTTATCTATCCAAAAATAAGAGTGAATTTCTGGAAAGATTAGGATACTTGATGGGTCTGGCTAAGAGTTCTCTGGAAACGAAAAGAGAGATAGTGGAAAAGAACATGCAGGGGGGTCTTTTGCCTTATACTAAGAGATACCTGGGGACCCTGAAGAACCACTTTTCCACTATTGGCCCTATCGGTATGAACGAAGCCTGTTTGAATTTATTGGGAGAGGATATAGCTTCTCCAGAAGGTAAGAGTTTAGCTGTAGAGACCTTAGAGTTTATGAGGGCAAAGCTTTCTGATTTTCAAGAGGAGACTTCCCATATCTACAATCTAGAAGCTGTACCGGCGGAGGGAGTTTCCTATCGTCTGCCCAGAATAGACAAAAGGAAGTATCCGAATATCATAACTGCTGGTAAAGAGGTTTCCTATTATACAAACTCTACTCTCTTACCAGTAGGCAAAACAGAAGATGTCATCGAAGCTCTGGAACATCAGGAGGAGCTGCAAACTCTATATACCGGAGGAACTGTATTTCATATATTTCTAGGAGAAAGGATGTCTTCCGGAGAGGCGGCAAAGAGATTACTCAAAAAAATAGCCTATAATAGTAGAATCCCCTATATTACTATAACGCCGACCTACTCTATTTGTCCTGACCATGGCTATTTGAAAGGAGAGCATCCTAATTGTCCTGATTGCGGAAAGAATGCCGAGATCTATAGTCGGGTGGTAGGTTACTTCAGGCCAGTGAGAAATTGGAATGAAGGCAAACAGGAAGAGTTCAAGCAGAGATTGGAATACAAAGAAAAGATAGCTCTGGAAAAGGATTTTAGTGAAAAGAGACAGCGCATAGCGTCCAGCGTATAGAGTTTTCATGATATTATGGAATTCAAGGGTTTTCAGAAGACTTCTCTGATTGAATATCCGGGCAAAATTGTTTCTGTAGTTTTTACGGCAGGCTGCAATTTTAGATGTCCTTTCTGCCAGAATCCTGAACTTGTGCTTAATCCTGATAGTCTTCCTTCCGTTAGTTCCAAAGAAGTAGTAAGCCATCTAATATCTAAGAAAAAATGGTTGGATGGTCTTTCTATCACTGGCGGAGAACCAATGATTTGTAAGGATCTACCCAATTTTGTCCGTGAAGTGAAAAGAGAAGGATTTTTAGTGGAAATAGAAACCAATGGCACTAATCCACAAATACTGAAGGATTTAATAGCTGATAAGTTGATAGACTACGTTGCTTTGGATATCAAAGCTCCCCTGGTATGGGAAAAATATAAGAGGGCAGCCGGAATTAATGATGAGGATTTGTTTAGAAAGGTCAAGGAAAGCGTAGAGGTTTTGTTAGAATTGAAGTTAGACATCGATTATGAACTTCGTACCACTGTTGTTCCCGGATTAATTGGAGAAGAGGACATATTGGCTATTGCTAGACAGATTAAGGGAGCGAAAAGATATGTTCTGCAGCAATTTTTACCCAGGACAACTTTAGATAAGCAATATGAGCGTCTAAAGCCTTATTCTAAAGAAGTGTTGGAGAAGATGAGAAAGAAGGCAGAAAGCTATGTAGAGACCTGCCAGGTTAGAGGATAAGGGATATTAAATAGGAGAATGAGATGCTAAAAAAAATAGAGTGTTTTCTTCAACCCTCTAAACTGGAGGAGATAAAGGATGAACTGGTGAAGATGGGTGTTGAGGGAATGAGTGTAAGTGAAGTCAAGGGTTTTGGAACCCAGAGGGGTTATCTTGAAGAAGAGAAGATGAATAAGAAGGTTAAGTTCTTGCCCAAAGCCAAGGTAGAGATAGTGGTGGATGAAGAGATTGTGGAAGAGGTAATTGGGGCTATCAGAAAACTTTGCGCAGCAGAGACTATTGGAGCGGGCAAGATATTCGTAATTCCAGTGGAAGATGCTGTGAGAATAAGGACAGCCGAGGTAGGAAAGAGCGCTATTTATTGATCAAGGAGAGCCAAATGAGAGGTGAGTTTAATCCCTGGCATATGACCCTGAGTCAACTGGATGAGGTGGCTAAAGAAATTAACCTTGATGAAAATATTCATCAAATTTTAAGGCACCCTAAACGATGTCTTACTGTTTCCATTCCTATCCAGATGGATAACGGAAAAATAAAGGTGTTTACTGGATTCCGGGTTCAACATAATGTCACTCGGGGTCCGGCCAAAGGTGGCATCCGCTATCATCCTTCTGTCACTTTAGACGAAACAAAAGCTTTGGCTATGTTGATGACCTGGAAATGCGCTGTAGTTAATATTCCTTACGGAGGAGCTAAAGGAGGTATAGTCTGTGAGCCCAGGAAGCTTTCCTTAAAAGAGGTAGAGAGACTGACCAGAAGATATATCAGTGAGATTATCTCTTTTATTGGCCCGGAAAAGGATATTCCTGCTCCCGATGTTAATACTAATCCCCAGGTCATGGCCTGGATTATGGATACCTATAGTATGGATGTGGGCTACTCTGTTCCTGGGGTAGTTACGGGAAAACCTATATCTATTGGTGGCTCTTTAGGAAGAAATACGGCTACAGCCAGAGGAGTAATGTTTAGTCTAATGAATGCTGCTAAGAAACTTAAGCTTGATCTTTTTGAAAAAACAATTGCCATTCAGGGATATGGTAATGTAGGGGGGAATCTAGCTCATCTTCTCAATGATGAGGGTTATAAGATTATTGCTATTAGCGATGTAGAAGGTGGGATTTACAATCCCAAAGGATTAAACCCTAATAAAGTATCGCTCGCTCTAAAAGAGAGTGGGTCTGTGATTGGCTTTAAGGATGCCGATAAAATCACTAATCAGGAACTCTTGGCTATGGATTGCCATGTTTTAGTTCCTGCTGCCCTGGAGAATCAAATAGATGAGGATAATGCCGATAAAATAAAAGCAAAACTCATCGTCGAGGCAGCCAATGCACCAATCACTCCCCAGGCAGATAAAATCCTGGAAGGAAAAGGCATTTTCATTATTCCTGATATTCTGGCTAATGCCGGAGGTGTTACTGTCTCTTACTTTGAATGGGTTCAAGGGCTTCAGGCTTACTTCTGGACAGAAAGGGAGGTTAATCTAAAACTAAGAGATATTATGCAGAAGGCCTTTGATAAAGTATATCGGATTTGTGAGGAAAGAAAAGTTACTATGCGCAAAGCAGCCTATATCCTGGCTGTAGAGAGAGTTGCTGAAGCTACCAGAGTAAGAGGTTTATACCCATAGGGTGAATCTAGGAATACATTTTGCAGGTCAGATTAGGAAGGTAAAGAGTAGGTGCACCAAATCGTTGTGAACGAATCAAATCAAGTCATTGCGAGCGAAGCGAGGAAGCAATCTCACATTTGTCTTCAATAAATTGGCAATGACAGAAAAGAAGGAATTCTTAGAAGAGAACGGTGCAATTTTTCTAGAATAAAAGTGGGTGGCAGGATGAGCTGTTTTTATTTGTTAACTTATTTTACTCAAGCAAAAAAAGACTTGACAGCATAGATCTGTGTGATATAATAAAAACACCTTTAAATAAAAGAAAAATATACAAAATTGCAAATAAAGTCTGCAATAACTTATTTTATACTGGATAAAAAACTATCGAGACGGTGATAGAAAGGAAAAGAACACTTTGATGAAAAAAAATTCATATAACCAGCCAAATAAGCAGTCTAAAGAGATTGCTATTTTAAATACGATAAGGGAATATGGCCCTATCTCCAGGACCAAGATTGCTAAAATCTTCAAATTAAGTGCGGCTACGATAACTAAGTATATCAATGGGTTAATTCAAGCGGGAATAGTGGAAGAAGATGGATGGGAGCCCTCTAAAGGGGGAAGAATGCCGGTATTGTTAAGAATTATACCGGAGGCTACATATGCCATTGGCGTTGACCTGGGTGGAGCTAATCTCAGGGTAGTGGTAGTAAACCTGGAAAGTAATATAGTGGCCAAGATTACCAAGAAGACCAATGCAGATGAAGGTAGAGACAAGGTTTTTCGGAGGGTGATCGATGCTATCTATGAGGCTATCGAGCACTCAAAAATAGAGAAAGAAAAGATTAAAGGAATTGGCATGGGGATCTCGGGATTGATTGATCATCAAAGGGGTGTTTCTCTTTACTGTCCTAATATAGAGGGGTGGGAAAATGTTCCTGTAAAGAGGTTAGTAGAAGAAGAGTTTGCCGTCGATACGTCTGTGGAGGATAGTTCAAGGGCTATGGCACTGGCAGAGCATTGGTCGGGTGTAGCTAGAGGCATAGATAATTTCATTTTTGTCAATGTTGGAGTAGGTATAGGTTGTGCTATTTTTATTCATGGGAAGCTCTACCGTGGTACCGGGGGTATAGCCGGAGAGTTCGGCCATATAACTATCGATGAAGCCGGTCCTAGATGTAACTGTGGAAACTGTGGCTGTTTGGAGACTCTGGCTTCCGGTCCAGCTATTTCCAGACGGGCAAGGCAGGCTATAAAGGAAGGCGTTGTATCTCTGATTGAAAAATTAGCTGAGGGAAAGCTGGAAAATATTACCCCAGAAATTGTGGTAGAGGCAACAAAAAGAGGAGATAAGCTCGCCTTCAACATTATGGAGAAAACAGGAGAGTACCTGGGAATAGGTATTGCTGATATGATTAATATTTTCAATCCTGAGCTTATTGTGATTGGTGCAGGAGTATCGCAGGCAGGCGATATCCTGCTGGAGCCCCTTAAGCGTGCAGTCAAAGCACGAGCCCTACAGCTTTCTTCTAGCATGACTAATATAAAGGTCTCGCAATTGGGTGATAACGCCGGAGCCCTAGGGGCGGCTATTATGGTATTAAAAGATATTTTCAGTCCTCTCTAAATGTTATTGAATGAAAATCAAGAAATCTTTATTTTTGACAGAGGAACCGTTGATTAAATTTACAAATCAAGGATATTAGAGAAAAGGAGATAGGATATATGGAGGTAAAAGCGAAAAAGGAAAAAAGATTAGCTATCAACGGAGGGAAACCAGCAAAAACCACACCTAATTTACCTATGTTTCCTGGGGGAATGGAGATCGGGGAGGAAGAAAAAAAAGCTGTTCTGGAAGTTTTAGACCATAAGTATCTCTTTCGCTATTATGGACCCGAGGATTTTCCTTCCAGAGTGAAGATGCTGGAAGAGGAGTTTGCTCAGAAAATAGGAATAAAACACGCTCTGGCAGTAAATTCCTGCACTTCGGCCCTCATAACATCCTTAATAGCTGTAGGTGTAGGTCCAGGAGATGAAGTAATTGTCCCTGGATATACCTTTTTTGCCTCCTGTGCTGCGGTAATCGCAGCTAAAGCTATTCCCATAATAGCAGAAATTGACGGGTCACTTACTCTGGATTCGGAGGATCTAAAGAAAAAGATAACTTCCCGCACTAAAGCAATAATTCCTGTCCATATGCGGGGAGCTCCCTGTCAGATGGATAGAATTATGGAAATAGCCAAAGAACATAACTTAAAAGTAGTAGAAGATACTGCTCAGGCTTTTGGAGGGAGCTTTAAGGGGAGAAAACTGGGTACTTTCGGAGATTGTAATGCTTTCAGTTTCCAGTATCATAAAATAATCACTGCCGGTGAAGGCGGTATGGTAGTTACCGATGATGATTTGTTCTATGAGAGGGCCCAAGGTTATCATGATACTGCTGCCTGCTGGAGGCCGGACCGCTTTGCTCCAGCCCGCTATGAGGGTGAGCTTTTTCCGGGAGTTAATTTCCGTATGCCCGAGTTAATAGGAGCGGTAGCTAGAGTTCAACTTAAGCGCCTTGAGGGGCTTATTGCTAGAATGAGAAGAAATAAAGCACGCATAAAAGATGCTATTGAGAATATAGGAACTCTCAAATTTCGTAAGCTTAATGATTCAAAAGGAGATACAGGTATTGCCCTCATCTTTTTCTTACCTACGATAGAGATAACCAAAAAGTTTGCTAAGGCTCTAAAAACAGAGGGTATAGAGGCAAGCTCTATATACAATAAAGGGATACCGGACTGGCATATCTATGCTCATTGGGAATTCATCATAAATAAAGAAACAGCTACCTCGGAAGGTTGCCCTTATAGCTGTCCCTATTATAAAGGTCCAGAACCCAAGTATTCGCCTGATATGTGTCCTAATACCCTGGATTGGCTGGGTCGCTCCATTCATATAGATATTCCTCCTCAGATGAAGGAGGAAGACTGTGATATGATTGCGGAGGGTATCCGAAAGGTAGCAGAGGCATATCTGTAAGCGTAGGTTTTTCTTATAAAGAGGAGAAAGGTAAATGATAAAGATAGATGTGTGTATAGAAACAGTATTTACAGAATTGCCTTATATAGAGAGGATTAAAAGAGTAGCTAAAATAGGTTTTCCAGGGATTGAGTTTTGGTTTCATAATCGTCGCTTTGATGGAGCCAATCTCTTTGAAGAAATGAAGGACATCGAGGCTATAGCTAAGGTTGTTAAAGATTTGAACCTTGAGGTAACTGACTTTGTGGTAAATTCTCCTCAGGGAGAAAACGGAGGATTGCTGGTGAAACCTGAGGATAGAGAGAAGTATCTAGGAAGACTAAGAGAGCTAATTCCCCTGGCTCATAGGCTCAGTTGCAGGAAGTTAATAACCTGCACCGGTAATGAAGTAGAAGGCCGAAGTTATGAAGAGCAAAGGAAAAGTGTCATTGATACCTTAAGTGAGGCCTCTAAGATAGTAGAAAAAGAGAACATAATCTTAGTTTTAGAACCCTTGAATACTCTGATAGACCATCCAGGATATTTTCTTGATTCGGTTAAAGAAGGGGCCAAAATCATAAGAGAAATCAGCCATCCCCACATTCGCTTATTGTTTGATATCTATCATATGCAGATAATGGAAGGAAATATCATCTCTACCATTGAGGAAAATATCGATATCATTGGGCATTTTCATGCTGCTGGTGTTCCAGGAAGACACGAGCTTTATTCCGGTGAATTAAATTATCCTAACATTATTAAGAGGATAGATGAGCTAGGTTATAAGGGCTGCATAGGATTAGAATATTTTCCCAGTATAGATTCTGAGGAGTCCTTGAGAAAAATGAAAGAGTTTCTAATGCATTCTGTTAGAAGCTCACTTTAAAACATTCTCGCAAAGGATCGTTGGCAAAGATATAATTTGGACCAGAGAAGGCGAAGTTAAGGTAAGATGTGAGAATTTTATAAAGGAGGAGAGGGTATGAAGAAAAAGTTTGAGCTGAAGGGTAAACAAATCTCGAGACATCTGGTGCATGCTGATGGACAATGGCGTACTAAAGCTTTGTTCAATGGGCATACTAACTCTTATGTTGAGACTGAAGGAGAAGAGTTTAGCATTGAGGTAGAGGGAAAGGGGTGGCTGGGGAGCGATATGTTTAAGGTAAAGCAGATCTCACCAGGCAAAGACTCTCTTCAAGTAGAGTTAATTCATCAATGTGGTTTAAAGGCTGTCCTGAGTTATGGGGTTGATCAAACTGGTTATGTACTTCGTAAAGTTATGAATTTTTCTACGGTTGGAGGTGCTTCATTATTGGTACGGCGCATAAACTTAGAACCATTAAAATTGCTTAAACAATCATGGCAGTATCCCTTTGATAGCCAAGAGATTAAAGAACTATCCGATGCTGATGCTACTTCTCCCAATGAGGCTACTGGTCAACCGGCAGCTACCAATGAGTTCTTCTTTGGAGTTGAGTTTCCTACCTTCTATGCCTATCCAGATGAAAAGGGATATCTACACCTGGATATCTATCCTGGTAAAAAAGTTACTCCCCAAACTAAGCTTATATTACCTCCTGTAGTTATTGGTGCAACACCAATGGGGCAAATGAAGATCTTCTTTGATCGCTACTTGCGTACATTACGGCCATTTAAAGAAAAGTCACGTCTTGTGAGCCGCCAGGATTTTTGGATGGATGTTGAGCCCACATATGAGGCACTACTTGATCAACTAGACTATGCTCATCGTCATATGGGCAAAAAGTATAATTTTATGCCAGATACGGTTAGCTTTAATTGGCTCTGTGGTTTAAGACATCCAAAGCAGTATCGGCTTGATGGATATATGCTGCCCAAGGATGCAACTCTTCATACAAGATCAAGCCAAACTGTCAAGAAGTATGGTGTGCGCTATGGCATTTATTTTAACCCAACAGCCTATGGTTGGGATGAGCATTACATCCTTGATTGGGCTCGCAAGCAGGGATTGGCTATTGCCAGCTACAAGGAACATGGGCGAGAAAAGCCAATGGGCCTTTGTCTGGGACATAAGGAAACTCGCGAAGTTGTCTTTAATCGAATACTTGAGGATGCGAAGAAGTATAATTTAGGCGAGGTTGTTTATGATATGATTTTCAAGGGTAGCGGATGGGACTGTATGGCAGAAGGGCACAATCACTTACCTGGATCAGGAGGACGTTTTGGCACCTATGCAGTGGCCGAGGCCTTATGCGAGCTGAGTGAGAGGCTTCGGAGAGTTGTGCCAGATATCTCCATTAACACTATGGCCTTTCATCTTCAACATAGCCCCTGGTGGCTCAAGTGGTTAGATGGTTGTCACGGAATAGCTGGAGATAATGAGATTTGTTATAAGGTTTATGCTCCTCGGATCCGGGATGCCCGGGTAGATGAAATTAGTTTTCTCGCCTATGATTATTATCAACAAAGGAAACGATGGCTACCCATTTGGGGTAATGATACGTTTATGGGATTGCAGGTGCGTCGAGAATTTATCGAATATAACTTCTTGCCTGAATATGAAGATCATACTAAAAAGTGGGAAGATGAGTTAGTAATGGGGATTGCTGGACATTTTTGCCAGTCACATATCTCCGGTGTGGATTACAAGATACTGAATGAGACGCCCTCAGGACTTGCTTTTTATTCACGAGTAATGAAGTGGGCAAAGAACTATGCTTATTGGCTTCTGGATACTGAAATGATAGGTGGCGATCCTGAGAAGGGAGAGCTTGTTGGCTGGGTACATCGGGATGCAAAAGAGGGCACGATTCTAACCTTGCGAAATTGTATGCTTAAGGATCAAGTCTTTGATCTTAAGTTAACCAAGGATATTATCTGGACTGATGATAATACTTCAATGGCACTGGCTATTATTTACCCATATAGACAGGATGTCCTCAGCGATCTTCGCATCGGTAGCCATGTGGCAATTCCGGTAGGAGCACATGAATCAGTGGTTGCCGTGCTTCTTCCTTATTCAACTTGGCCGGGTGAATTCATAGAGGGATGGCGACGGGATGATGAGAAAGGCCTGCTCTATAAGCCGGTGAAATCTTTTCAACCAAGTTGGCGTGTTTCTAATCTCAATGTAAGTGAGAATTTAATTGAGGGAGAAGTTGTCATTGATATTCCTCCAAATACTGAGAAGGCAACTCTACAAATCTACTTTCAACCACATTTTAAAGATAGTGTGCTTTATGTAGAAGCAGAGCGAGTGGAAGGTGAGACAAATGTACACAGGATATATCGACGCACGAGGTTTGGCAATGAACCAATGTGTAAACATTGTTGGGCTTTTGTAACTTTGAAATCAGGTGTTAATACAATTAAATTCCGTACTCCGCAGTCTGGTGGTCGTGGTAGCAAGTTGGGAATTTGGTTAGAAGGTGAAGTTCTTTTATCTCCAAAGAAAATAGCTTCAAATTTACCGAAGGGAGTTCTTGATTTTCCTACTCTTTATAATAATAAACAGTTTTTTTACTTTACGATTCTTGAGCCGAAGTAATGTCCAAAAGGTACTTTATTTCCTCTTTGTAGTGTATAAGCTAAAGTTTTGTTTTGGAAAGACTAAAATGGGGCCGAGAAAGGGGGTGAGAAAGTAAATAAGGGTGTTAGCTGGGAAATAAGAGGGAGAGTTTTAAAGGAGTAGGGTAGTAAAGCCTCTCCTGGAAAATCCTGATAGAAAAATAAAATCTGTTGGAGGAGTAAAATGAAAGAAAAGTGGCAAAGTAAGTTTGTAAAGATAGTTATTTGCTCAATAATGGTGGGGGTCCTGGTAGTTATGGTAAATGTCCCCGTGTTAGCGAGTGAAAAAGTTACCCTTAGGTATTGGACACCTTGGGGTGGAATGTGGCAAGAAATGCAGCAGGAGATCGTAGATAAATTCAATGAGACTCACCCTAATATCAAAGTAGAATTGGTACATGTGAGTTGGACGGGTTTCAGGCAAAAACTTATGACCTCTGTAGCAGCGGGAAGCGCACCAGATGTATCAACTATGTTTGGATCTTCCAATATGGCTCCATTCGCAGCTCAGGGAATTCTTACGTCACTTGATCCCTTTTTAAAGGATGACCCCGAGTTAAATCCTGAGAATATCTATCCGGGAGCGTGGAATCAGGGTATATATAAAGGGGAAAAATATGGATTAAGTTATGGAGGCGGTTCGTCAGTGTTGTTATGGAGTAAAAAGACTTTTAGAGAAGTTGGACTAGATCCAGAAAGAGCACCCAAGACATTTACTGAACTTAGCGAATATTCAGAGAAGCTATTTGAAAAGGACGAAAAAGGCAGAATAAAGAGAATAGGCATTTTGCCATGGGCAAGTATGTGGGGTTGGGACCAAAACTGGTTTTATGTTTTCGGGGGAAAGCATTATAATCCCGAAACTGATAAAATGTGCATTGATTCCCCTGAGAACATTGAGGCTTTGCAGTGGATGGTAAATTATGTTAATAAATATGGAGGAGCGGATGAAGTGTTTGATTTTCAACAGTCACTGGGAGAACAACCAGTGGATCTCTTTCTATCTGGAATGGAAAGCATGAGATTTCAACATTCATGGTATTTGTCTTATATGCACAAATATAGTCCTGATTTTGAGTATGGAGTTGCCCCCTTACCTGTGTATGGTAAACCAAGTCCTGAAAAAGCTCCGATGCTTGGGGCTGATGGAATTATCATGCCTCTGGGGATAAAACATCCCAAGGAAGCATGGACTTTTATGAGATGGATGGTAACTGAAGGAGAAACGATATGGGCGGAAATACAGGTGTTAAACGCTCTGAGAAAAGATGCTAACCTTAAATTAAGGTGGCCAGATTATGTTCCTGATGGGGTATTGCAAACGTATAACGATGTACTCCTAAGAGCAAGGCCTCCTCTTGATATACCAATAGTCAGTATATTGACGGATAGGATGACGGCAGAGGCTGACAAAGCACTTAGAAATCAGGAATCCGCTGAGCAGGCTTTAAAGAATGTTCAAAAGTTTGTAGAAAAAGCATGGGAGGAAGCTAAGAAAGGATAAAGGTTTGTCTCTCCTCTTGCCTTTGTACGACAAGAGGAGAGACAGGTAAAAAGCATCTTATGAGAATGAAAATGTTGAATTCAAGAAAGTTTAAAAAAGGATTAAGGAAAAATATAAAGGGTTATCTTTTTATTTCCCCCTGGCTTGTAGGTTTTAGTGTATTTAGCCTTTACGCTATCGGTTCCGCTATCTATTATAGTTTTTGTAAATACAGTGTCTTCAAGCCGCCCCAATGGATAGGCTTGGTGAACTATAGGACTATATTTACTGACGATCCTTTATTTAGCAAATCCTTGTATAATACTGCCTATTATTCCATTCTTGCCATACTTCTGGGGATAACAGTAGCTTTTCTATTGGCCATACTGCTGAATCAGAAGGTAAGAGGGTTAAGTGTATTCAGAGCTATATTCTATATACCATCAATTACTCCTATAGTAGCCTCTTCTGTGTTATGGCTTTGGGTACTTAATCAATACGGTCTTTTAAATATCTTCCTGAATTATTTAGGAATAAAAGGCCCTGCTTGGTTAACCAATCCGGCATGGTCTAAGTTTTCTCTTGTTTTGATGAGCGTCTGGGCATCTGGCGGAACTATGATTATTTTCTTAGCTGGATTGCAAGGGGTACCTCAGCAACTTTACGAGGCAGCAGAACTTGATGGAGCTGGCATTTGGCATAAGTTTAGGCATGTAACGATCCCTATAATGACACCGGTTATTTTCTTTAATTTAATTATGGGTATTATTGGCTCATTTCAAGTCTTTGTGCAGGCTTTTATAATGACCGAGGGTGGTCCAGCTGATTCTACTCTATTCTATGTTCTATATCTTTACCACAATGCATTTTCCTATTACAAAATGGGATATGCCGCAGCTTTAGCAATTATATTATTTGTAATTATACTATCGCTTTCCCTTATAATATTTTCTACTTCTAAGAAATGGGTACATTATGGAACAGGGAGATAAAAAGTGAAAAAGTACATTGTCCCTTATCAGTTGAGAAAAATAGTCATAAGGATGATTATATATTCACTTTTAGTTATTTTAGGTATTATTTTTATCTTTCCTTTAGCATGGATGGTTTCTACCTCTTTGAAAACAGATGTTCAGGTTATTCGCTTCCCCCCGGAATGGATACCTTATCCTATTGATTGGGAAAATTATTTTGAAGCCATTCGTTTGATGTCATTTTTTCGATCTTTAAAAAATAGTTGTATTATTGCTTTTAGCGCAGTAATTGGTGCTCTCCTTTCTTCTTCCCTCGTTGGTTATGGGTTTTCTCGTCTTGAGTGGAAAGGAAGAAACCTTTTCTTTGTTTTACTCCTAAGTACGATGATGATTCCTTATGCGGTAACGATGGTTCCTCTATTTATTGTTTTTAAAAAGCTGGGTTGGCTGAATTCTTTTAAGCCTTTAATTATTCCCAGTTTTTTCGGCGCTCCGTTTTATATCTTTTTATTAAGGCAGTTTTTTATGACCATTCCTATGGATCTATCAGATGCAGCGAAAATAGATGGATGTTCCGAGTTAGGGATTTACTGGAAAATAATTTTACCTCTTACCAAGCCAGCTTTGGCCGTAGTGATGATATTTCAATTTATTCTAAGTTGGAATGATTTCTTAGGTCCACTTATTTACTTGAATGATCCAGAAAAGTATACCTTGGCCCTTGCCCTACAGGCAATGAGAGGAGGACAATTTTATCTGGATTGGGCTGTTCTAATGGCCGCTTCTGGCCTTGTAACTTTTCCTATTGTAATTCTCTTCTTCTTTACCCAGAAATATTTTATTGAGGGTATAACCTTGACCGGGATTAAGGGATAAAAGACAAAGGAAAAACAAAGAATTACAAGGAGAGTAAATGGGGACTCCACCCTATGTTTTAAGAAAATAAAAAAATAGGAAGAATTCAGCAATGAAAAAAAATACTATTAATGAAGTTTTATCTGGAGTTAAATTTTCCTTAATATTTGATTTATATCCTCTCGTAAGTGAGTGGAGACGCATAAGCGGGGTAAAAGGAGAAGAGATAAAGTATGAAAGTGGTGATTATCAGCTTACCTTATCCTCACAAGAAATCGATGATTGCGTGGAAGCATGGCGTATATCTTTAAGGCGTAAGAATAATAGTTCTTTTACGATAGAAAATCTGAAGATAAAATCTCTTGTGCCTATGGTTGGAGTGTATAAGGTGTGGCATACTTCAAATATTAGTGGAGCAGATTTCACCACAGAACTGCGTTGGAGAATGGATGCAAGATCATGCGCAAATACATTTGAGCCACTTGTCTTAATGTTGAATAGTGATGGCATGAATTCTTGCACGGTGGGGTTACTTAATCAAATATATGAGACTAAAATAACTGGGGGTATGCAAAGGGTTAAAGAGTCAGGGTATCAGAATAAGATGTACCAGTTAAATTTTAGTCGATTCTATCCTGTAGGCATTAATTCCAGATTTTCTCATTTTGAAGATGCTATTTATATTTCTAAGAAAAGAGAAGATTGGTTTAACACTATAAGACATTATACGAGTTTTATAGATAAGAAAAGAGGTTATAAGCCTTATCCAATTTCTCCTATTGCAATCGAGCCTCAGTGGCATTCTTGGTATGCATTTGAGGAATGCATAAATCAAGAACAGATTTACAAACAGGCTCAGTTAGCAAAGGAACTCGGAATTAATACAATTATGATAGATGCGGGATGGAATAATTCCAAAGATTGGGGAGCAGTTAGTGAATCTGCCAGCATTTCTCCTAATAGGGAGACATTTCCTAACTTTGAGAAAATGGTAAAGGATATAAAGGGAATGGGAATGAAGGTAATGCTTCGTTGGACTCCGTTTCATTTATCCCGAGAGGTTGATAAACGACTCCTTGCAAAAACTGCTGATGGAACACTTCCTTATCCATGTCTTAGAAATCCTGAAGTACAGGATAAAATAGTTTGGGCTGCTAAAAAGATATTTCAAGATTACGAAGTTGACGGTCTATGGTATGATACGCTTGATGGGATAAATCCAGATTTAGTATGCATAGGAGGACATAAGCATAATTATGCTACATTGGGAGAAAGTGTAGATGAGATACTAAAACGCATAAGGAAAACAGTGAATGATATTAATCCTAATGCTCTATTGATGTTTCGCAGAAGTCATGCAAATATTAATAATAAACTATATCTTACTCATCTTTGGCCTGCAGACTCGCCCTTTGATTATGACAAAAACCGTCGTGAAGTTGTGGTGATGAAAAGCTATTCAAGCGGAGTGTTAACTCATGCTTGCTGTACTTGCTGGTCTCCTAACGAGAAAGATGGAGTGGTTGCTAAGCATCTGGCAAGTATAACATTGGCCGGAGTACCAAGTATATCCGTTGACTTGACCTCTATACCTCAAAGCCATAAACAGCTTATTAAGGGATGGTTTAACTTTTATAATCAACATAAGGAAGAGCTTATGTATGGTGATTTTAAACCATTAGTGCCTAATTTTCCTTCTGCAGCGGTAAAAATAGAGGGTAAAAAAGAGGCTTTTGTAGGTTGTTTTGATGTAATACCGGGGAGTATAATTTTTAGTAAGGCTTTTGAGAAGATTTATTTAGTAAACTGTAATTTAAATACATTAAATACTGTTTTGATGGATTCATTTAGTGGAACATTTTTTATTAGAGTCTTCAATTATGTGTGGAAAGAAATATTTTCAACTAATTTAGAATCAGCTCAGGGTCAATTACGAATCAACATTACCCGTAATGATTGCCCATACATAGTTGAATTAAAAAAGCTTTGAGATTTTTGCAAAATTAGGAGTAAATTTATAAATTTAGGAGCTATTTATGATGAGGATATTAGCTGTTGGAGCTCATCCGGATGATATTGAGTTTATGTGTGCTGGGACCTTGGCTAAGTATGCCAAGAGGGGAGATAAAGTCATTATGGCTATTGCTACTAATGGTGAGGTTGGTTCTACTACTTTAAGCAAGGAGGAGATCTCAAAAATCCGTAGAGAAGAGGCTCGAGCTTCAGCCTCTGTAATAGGGGCTGAGCTTATATGGATGGATTTTCCGGATGAGTTTTTATTTAATGATAAGGCTACCAGAATAGCATTTATTGAGATGGCAAGGAAAGCAAGGCCAGATTTAGTAATCACTCATCCATTAGATGATCTTTACCATCCGGATCACAACACCACAGGTAAAATTGTAAACGACGTTGCTCTTATGGGTACAATACCAAATATCAAGACCGAGTCTTCTCCTTGTACATGTACTCCATATCTTTGTTATGCAGATGCACAGGGTGGAGTTAACTTTTTACCCGATGAATATGTGGATATTTCAGATGTGTTTGAGATAAAGAAGCGAATGCTTTCAATGCATAAAAGTCAAGAAAGTTGGCTACGGGATCAGTACGATATGACTCTTTTAGAATTTATGGAGATAATAGCAAGATTTCGAGGTATCCAGACTGGTTGCAAGTACGCTGAGGCTTTTCGTAAAGTTAATGCTTGGCCACGAATTACATCTATGCATTTTCTTCCATAAAGTTTTGATAATGCGGTTTAATTTGGGTCCAATATTCTACATAACTCAAATGATGTGAGTAAGGTGAACTTTCAAAAAGTGTAAAATGACCAAAATTCTCTCAAAGAGTAAGAAACTATAACTTTTTTATAAGGTGGATAAAGAAACCATATGAGTTTTTAAGGTATCTTTAACTGTAAGCCAGGAGGTATGGATACCCTCATCAGAAAGAGTCTTTTCAATAGCTACTAAGAGATGATAAAGAAGAATACATAAGAAGATATGGGTTTGAACTCTTCTTTTTAGTTGATGAAAAATTGGTCCTTCACACAAAGGGCTTTTCATATTGCGGTATAGAGCATCGTCGTTTAAGCTCTCTAAATCAACAGAAAGGATATCAGATAGGGCAGTAGAATTGATGCAGCCTGGCATTTGGTGTTCTGATGAGGACGAGATAAGACGGTTCATTACCATAAGCAGAGTTAAAAGGCGTGTCTTTTCAGAAAAGCCTGTTTGTTTAAGAATCTCATCCATTTTGAGTTTTTTCCAGAACTGGCATCGTACATGGACTGGACCCGCTTCCCTTGCTCTTTCCATTTCAACTTTATCGGTATGGATACTAACGATATCGTCATCCTTATCTCTTGGGGCTCTCTTTTCTTGAACTTCGAAGGCTTTGGCTTTTTCTACAATCTTCTTTACTTCAGGTTCTTCCTTCTCAAAGGTCAACTGCCCCTTAAGGGCAGTCTCTACCTTTCTCGCCAGGATAAGCCATTCTTTTCTTGGTCTCTCCTTAAGGTGACCAAGAGAACAGATAGTTCTCTGGCGAGGCCCTTTAGGAGTTATAAGAGACTCAGCTAAAAGATAATTCTCATATACTTTATTTTTGGCCTTTTTAGTTGTTTCTTTTATATACATAGTCACTATTATAATACATATAGTTTTTTGTTAAGCCCTTAAAACTATATAGATTCCTTACTATTTTGACGTTTTTCAAAGAACGAAAAAAAGAAATCCGATAAATAAAGGGTTTCAGCTAACCCACCAT
>JABUBM010000123.1_pt1 | contig 16791 bp, 13 predicted proteins | sample 7240321 | NCBI WGS metagenome assembly JABUBM01 (sample SAMN07256344, study PRJNA390944) | subsurface metagenome | isolation source: Methane hydrate marine sediment | place: Pacific Ocean: Eastern North Pacific, ODP site 1244 | collected 2002
CTTTAAAATTCCCTTTTTTATTTGGTCTTTTATCTGTTGGACAATTACTTCTAAAGTAGATTCCCTTTTTATTATTTCGAAACTCATTTTAAAACCACCTATCTTTTTAGTAATTTATCATATTCTCTACTTTTCCCAATTACATTTAGTAGTAAAAATACGATCCTTTTAATTATAGATAACCTATACCAAAAAGAAATTTAATTAGAATAATCCCTGCTGTAAAAAAAATCAGCAAGGAAAAGTAGTACCTTATATGAGCTCCTCTTAGTTTCTTATTAAGTATTGCTCCTAACTGAGAACCAACTAAAGAACCAGTCAAAATACAACCTACTAATCTAAAATCTATATTCCCTTTCAATAAATGGGTTATAGCTCCATATCCTGAGACAAATATAATCTGAAAAAGATCTGTCCCGATAGCTACACTTGTAGGAACTCCTATTAAGTAGATTAAAGCAGGGCTCATAATAAAACCCCCTCCCACTCCCAATAATCCGGAAAGTACACCTACTCCAAAACCAAGAAAAATTAAGTTCCATAAGGAAATATTTTCTATTTTTGAGGTGGGAAAAGATATAATGGGGGGAATCTTTATGCTTTGAATTTTTTGAGAAAATACACTATCTACTACACCTCCTCGAGGCGCTCTTTTTTTTGCTTTTTTACTTTCCAAGAACATAGAAGCTCCTACTAAAGAAAGAAGAATTATATAGATGATGTTTATCCAAAAATCCATTATACTGATGGTAGAGGCATTAATGGTAATGGTGCCAAGATTTTTTAAGTACATCAAGACTCGTGCCCCTAATTCTACACCAACTACCGATCCCATCACGATAAATCCAGCCAGTTTATAATCTATATTTCCATAACTTCGGTGTTTCAAACTTGAAGCAGTAGAGGTTCCTACCATTTGAAGAAGACTACTCCCTATAGCAATATTATAAGGAACACTAAAAACTATATTTAGCAAAGGCACAAGGAGAAATCCTCCGCCTACTCCGAATAGACCAGAGAGAATACCGATAATAAAGCCAGTTCCAATAAAGCCTATACAATTAATCATCTAAATAATCCTTTTATTTTTAGTAATCTTAATTATAGAAAGATCGGAGAAGAAGTGCAAATTAAATTAACCTAAGTGACGCTTAGTTATTTTTGCTAATGAATATGCTAATATTATCCCAACGATAAAAGCAATAGTCATATTGGCTATTAGAGCTAATATTGCAATGGTGATGGTTACAATATAAGAATTTGTTTTAAAACTATGCTTCCCCAACTCAATAGCCACAAAAACTAATAATGCACCAAAAACACCCAGAGGAATAATGGCTACGAATTCTGGACTGGCAAAAAACAGAGCAATGGGTAATAATATTAAGCCACTAATAATGTTCGACCCACCGGTTCTTGCCCCAAACCTGTATTGTGCTGCAAGACCACCAGCACCATGACACATCGGGAATCCTCCAAAAGGAACAGATGTAAGATTCATAAGGCCAATACTAATCGATAATTTATCTGGCTCAACTTCTCTATGTATAAGATCTTGCATCAATAATGAAGTGGAAAGTATCGCATTAGTTATAGTCAGCGGTGCCTGAGAAATTGCTAATAACCATCCCCCTTTTACAAAATCCTGGATACCTGGAACAATTAAAGTTGGTAATGGCAAAATTCTTATCTGGGGAATACCATATTTTAACAAACCTATAACTATTCCGATTAATAAAACAACTATTACGGAAATATCTGTCAGATGAGTAAATTTATTAGCAATATAAAATAGAATAATAATGGTGATACAAATGACAGAGATAACACTATCCTTTACGATAAAGTTAGTCGAGGTCTTGAATAAAATTAACGCTAATCCCATTTGAATACCTCTTACAACACTGGAAGGAACTTTTTCTTGAATAAATTTCATACATTTGCAAAATCCTAATATCAAAAAGAAAATCCCTAAAATCATTCCTGAGGCAGTAATTTCTTCCTTGTTTAAACCACCTGCAATAACTATTGCCCCAATTACCTTCATAGGTTCTACTGGCATAGGCATTTTATAATATAAACCGGTTATTATATACCATGCACTAAAGAATAGCAGTATATATCCCAAATTAAGATTTGAAACAATAGCTACTCCCAGAACTATAGGAAATAGTGTTCCATAATCTCCTATAGCACCAGCTATTTCTTCTAAATTAAATCTAAAATCTGGCCATTTATCAAATCTATTTTCGCTTTTCATAATTTATAGCCGAGTAATTCCCCTTATTCTCATACTAAATTCCCCTCATTAAACCAAGTAATTTATCTAACTAACAATAAGAAAAAGTATGTCAAAATTGGAATTTATACCAACAATTCTTAAATAGGTCTTATTAAATTAAGGTAAAACCACTCCGTTCCTGGTTGCTTCGAGAACAGCTTTAGCTGATTCGGTAATACCAGGAGGGAAACCAATAATTTTATATATGAAGAGAAAACCAACTACCCATAAAATAAGCATACAAAGAATCCATAAGATAAATCCGTATTTTAGGAAATCAATAGGGTGAATGATTCTTTTGTTGGTTCCTGGATAAGCACTAAGGGCATAAACAATAGCATTATTAGGGGTACCCACAATAAGAAAATGGGCGAAAGAGGTAGCAAAGGCAGTAGCTAATCCGACTGCCCAGGGTTCTCCTGCCCCACCAGAGAGAATTCCCATAGGAATAGTAATCGGACCTAAGAGGGATGTAGTAGCAGCATCACTCATAAAGTTCGTCATCACCCCGGAAAAAAGACTTGCTCCCATCAGTAAGGGCATTTGCCCATTAACACCCAGAGAATAAAGCCCATTTAAAAAGAACTTAGCTAACCAAAGAGCCGCTCCGCTATTTTTTAGTAAAGCTCCCATGGTAAGTGCTCCACAATACATAAACCAGGCATTCCAAGAAATGTTGGTCAAAATCTTCTTCCAATCTACTACTCTAAATACAACTGGGATTATTAGGGCAAGTAAGGCAGGACCACCTAATCCTAAAACCTTACTCTTGGTTATCCATAGAAAGAGTATGGATAACATCATCAGCAAAATTAATATTTCATTAAACTTCATCGCTCCCATAAGCTTATTTTCTCTTTTTATGGCTTCTAACCCTGGAGTTAAATCTTTTATCTTGGTCTTACGGAACATAAAAAGTAGATACACTACTACTACTACAGCTAATATAGGAACCAAGGGCATTCCGTAAGCCATCCATTGGGTAAAACTCATAGATACATTATAATTATCAAAAAAACCCATCATAATAGCATTGCGTCCACCTGCTGCTGGTGAACCAACACCACCTACATTAAGAGCAAAACAAAGGGTAAGAAGAAGTAGCTTAGCCAGGTGAGGATCTTCTTTTATATGTAATCCTTTATCATTTGCCCCTTTTAGAGCCCCGGCATAGATAATAACCATAACCGGAGTCATAAAGGCAGCAATAGCATGAGCAGATACGAATGCACCTAAGATAGACATAGAGATAGCAATTACAAAAAGGGGGAATTTAAATCCTTTTACCCATCCTAAAATCCAACTAGCTAAACGTTTATGTAAACCAACTTCGGTTACTACCACCCCCATAGCTAAAACACCTAAAAGAAAAAGAGGGGCATCTCCACAGAAGGTTTTACCTATCTCTGCCTTGGGAAGCAAGTAAAAGAAGTAAGCAAGAAAAGGCATAAGAATACCGACTATGCCGATAGGTAGCGCTTCGGTAGTAAAAAATATGGTAGCCATAGGAATTATTCCTAAAATTAATTTTGCCTTCCAGGCAGCTTGATAAATGCTGCTAGCTACTCCTGTTTTTATCATATTATCGGCAAAACCATATTCTTGGACAAGTTTTTTCAGACTTTCAGGAACAGGAAAAACAAAAGCGATAAACGCAAAAATGGCAACTCCTATGAATAACCAGAGCATCTTACTATCCATACAAAGTTTATTGTAATTTTTAGTAGGCAATTCTTGATTCATTTATTCTCCTACCATAATTGTTATTTCTTTAACTATAATTTTTAAATAAACCCTTGGCCTAAATAAAGTCTTTTGGCTTTGTAATTCAATTACTAAAATCTCCTCTATTTATTTTCTCAATGATATTATTAAATCTATCTATTGTATATCGAAAAAATTCTTGATAAGCCGGACAAAGATAATTCAGACGTGGCTTTCCATTAATAAAAGGTTCACGCCAGCGACGGCATCCTCCTCGACATAGGCTAAACCAGGGACATTCTCGACAAATCGGGTCCACATAATTTGATGATTGCACAAATTGCTGTGCCGCCGAAGAATTTAATAATTGAGAAAAGGATTGATCCTTTATATTTCCCAAATACCACTGATCAATAACATAAAAATCACAGGGATAAACACCGCCATTTGCCTCTATGATAAATTGACAGGCACAATGCCCTAACATTCCACAGGCTTCTGGCGGATATCCCATCATTAACTGAAGTAAATTATCAAAATAGCGGACACTAATAATTTTATGATTGATTACATCATCATACCATAGATTAAATAATGTTTTTAAGAATTTACCATATCTTTCAGGTGTAAGGGAATAAGGATATTGACCCGGATTTTCCTGTAAAGGATCTAAACAGGGTATAAATTGTAAATATGTAAAATTTTTATTTTTGAAAAAATTATAGATTTTATGAATGTGGCGAGCTACCTGTGCGGTAACTACACTTAATATATTATATTTAACATGATATCGATCAAATAAATGAATCGCTTTTATAATCTTTTGAAAGGTTCCTTCTCTCTGCTTATCCACTCTATATAGATCATGGATTTTTTTTGGACCATCTAAGGAAATACCGACAAGAAAATTATTTTGCGCAAAAAAATTAGCCCATTCTCTGTCTATGGCTAATCCGTTTGTCTGAATAGCATTATTAATTTTAATGTTCTTTTGATTGTATTTTTGTTCATATTCTAGTAGTTTTTTATAAAAATCTATACCTACGAGAGTAGGTTCACCTCCCTGAAAGGCAAAAGTACATTCTTCCTCTACTTCTTTTAAAGCCTTTTGCACTATTATTTCTAATAATTCAAAATTCATAAATCCATATGATTTTCGTATTCTTTTATTTGAAATATCATGATAAAAGCAGTACTCACATTGTATGTTACAATTATTAGAGGAAGGCTTTATCATTATACTTAACGAATTAATCATAATAAAAACCTTTTCTGATACTTTTTATGTTTTCATTTATATTAAAATTGTATATAGTGTTTACACTCATATACTAAAATATTAATCTGTCTTTAATTGGTATAAAGTAAGCATCACAGGTAATAATTCTCTATTACGCATTTTTTCACATATTATCTGGTATAAAAAATATTTCTCTTATAATTATTATAGCTAATAGGAGTAAATTCACTTCTACATATATAACTTCGGGAATATGATTATATAAGAAAATTATCTCCTTCGTAATTACACTGTATAGCATAGTGTTTGTTTTTTCTGTAGTAATGCATCTTTAACTCTATTGAAAAATGAGTCTTACTTTTAAGCCATGAATTACTAATTTAGAAATATATGAATTTCTATTCTATCAAGATAGATTCGATTCCGCCTTTATCGTATTTCTTAATTTTGTATATTAGATACTGTTTCTACTGGAATAAATACCTTCATTTTATCATGATAATAATAAATGCTTAGAGAAAATAATTAAATTAAAAATGATTTCTTTGTTTTCTAAATAACACCTACTTTAATATTTTAAGTTCTATTAAATAAATAAATTAGTAGTATAACTCATTTATTTCTCCTATTTATTGTCTTGTATGGCACGTAACAATCCCTATCAACATCAGGGAATTTAGATCCATATCGCACATATCTCCTGGCAAAATTTACAGTGGAACCAATCTCCCAATATGTTATACGCCCTTTTGATAAAGCATTGCTAACCAAGATGCTCTTTTTCTGATGCTTAATTATTTTATCTTTAATATTTTTCGTGTCCCATTTTTGCTGAACTAGAGAAAACATCATATTTTCCAATTCTTTATATTCTGATAAACCTGACAAATTTTTCAATTCATGTGGATCATTATACAAGTTATATAGTAATGGTGGATAAGCTTCGCTCCATACATATTTATATTTGTTTTTCTTAACCATTAATCTAGGAGCTAATGTTCCACTATCAGTCTGCTCAGCATAAGCAATATTATCCCAATTATTACTATTTCCATTTATAACATTTAATAAAGTATGTCCATCTAGATCTAGAACATTTTTGTAATTATCAATATTGCAATTACATATATCAAGAATTGTAGGCATTATATCCACCAAAGAAGTGTTTTTAGTAACCCTTTCAGGTTTAAACATTAAGGGGAAATTGAATATTAATGGAACCCTTATAGATGATTCAAAAAAGGTTTTCTTAAACCACATCCCTCTTTCTCCTAACATTTCTCCATGATCAGATGTAAAAATTACAACTGTATTTTTATCTAGGCCTGTTTCTTCAAGAACTTCAAGTAATTTACCTATTTTCTCATCGACATAACTAATCATACTGTAGTAACCGTGTCTAGCATTTTTAATATCTAAAATATTAGTAATCTTATCCATATTATACATTTCATAAAGATAACGAGAATGTGGATCTTGCTCTTCTAATGGAATGGGAGGAACTTTAGGCATGTCTATCTCATCATTACTATACAAATCCCAATATTTCTTAGTAGTAATAAACGGATCATGGGGATGACTAAAAGAAATGAATAAAAGGAATGGATTTTTTTTATCTACTCGAGCAATTTCATATATTTGTCTTCGTCCTTGATAAAAAACTTCTTCATCATAATCCATTTGCATGTTCCACGCATAAGCATCTGCGTCTAGTGCTGAATCTATACTGCTAACTTCATTACTTTTCACAAATCTTGAGTCTGTTTCCCAATTTGAAGTCCAAGAAAAATCAGCAGGATAAATTTCTGTTGTTACCCTATCCTCAAATCCATGTAATTGATCAGGCCCTATAAAATGCATCTTTCCAGCTGAACAAGTATAATAACCCTCAGATCTCAAAAAATGCACAAAAGTTGGTATTGAAGCCTTAAATTCAGCTCCATTATCATAAACCTCTATCTTAGAGGGAAGAGTACCAGACAACAAGCTAGCCCTTGCTGGAACGCATAAAGGACAGGTTGAATAATTATTTTCAAATACAATTCCATTTTTAGCTAATTTATCTATATTTGGGGTTTTTACAACTTTATTTCCATAGTAAGATAAGGCTAATGCACTTAATTGATCAGCCATTATTAGTAAAATATTTGGCCTTATTTTTTTATTTAATGATTTCATTTTAACACTCCTATTTTTTAATATACATTTATAATTTTATAATTAATTTTTATTCTGCTAGTGTTCCCAATTTAGATGTCATTTTCTTATATTCATTCATAAGCCAATTTGTATATTTTCCAGGAACTCTTTCTCCAATTTTTTTGCCATCAATTTCTGAAACCGGAACAATCTCTCCGACTGTGCCACATATAAATACTTCGTTAGTATTGTAAAATTCTGAAATTGAAATATCTCGCTCTACAACTTTATATCCCTTCTCTTTGACTAATCTTATTAAAATATTTCTAGTAATACCAATCAATATGCAATTAATTGTTGGTGCAGGATTTTATTCATAGTTATTTATCTTTATTTTATTTGCATACAAAAGATTTAATTGTGACACAACCTAAATGCAAAGGGCTAAAAAATGATATTTTAATCTTATTTTCAAATAGATCGGATTTATCTACTTTGAGAAAATATAATTTTAAAAATTTAGATTTTTGGGGAATAAAGTTAATATTTCGTAACCATCCTCGGTAATTAACACTGTATCCTCAATCCTAACTCCACCGATTTCAGGCAGATATATTCCTGGTTCAATAGTAATTACCATCCCCGGGGATAAAACCGTATCATCTTTAAAAGAAATATAAGGTAATTCATGGATATCTAACCCTACTCCGTGTCCTAAATTATGCCTAAAATATTTTCCGTAACCTCTTTTTTTAATTATATCTCTGGCTACAAAATCTATTCCTTTGCATTCTATCCCTGGTTTTAAAAAATCAAGGGCTTTTTGTTGGGCTTCTAAGACGATAGAAAATATCTCTTTTTGTTTTTCTTTTTTTTTGCCTAAAACTATGGTACGAGTCATATCTGAGTGATAATTTTGATAATTAGCTCCCATATCAATAATTATAAATTCTCCCACATTAATCTTTTTTTCAGAAGGTTTTACGTGAGGCAAAAATGATCTTTTCCCTGATCCCACAATTGTATCAAAAGCCTCCTTTTGGGCACCATTTTTCCTTATAATATAAGCTAACTCCGCAGCAATATCAATTTCTCTTATGCCAGGTTTGATTTTTCCAAATAGCTCTTTTAAACTTTCTGTAGCAATCTGAGCAGCTTTTTTCATTTTAATAATTTCTCCTTTGTTTTTAACCATTCTCATCTGTTCAATTAGATCTTCAGTAGGTAGAAATTTTACCATGTTAAAATTTTCAGAATATTTCTTAAAATTAGCATAATTTAGACTGCTGCTTTCAAAAGATATTTTTTTTATCTTCTTTTTCTCTATTATCTTTCTAAGTGCTAATATCCGTGCATTCTTTTTGCTTGGCTCATCAGTGATAACTTTATAATCTGGGCTTTCTTTTTGAGCCTGTTCAGTAAAACGCGAATCAGTAAATAAATAATTTTTATCATTAGTAATTAAAGCAGTCCCCTCTCCATTAAAATCACTTAGATAATATATATTTTTTAAGTTAGTAATCAAAAATCCTTCGACTTTTTTATCTTCTTTAAATATTTTTTTTCTAAATATTTTTAATCTTTTTTTTATCATATTTACCCTCTTTAAAATTTTAATTATTTCTTCTATAAATAAGTTACATTAATAGTTCTGCTATTTTCGCTAGTTTCTTTTTTATACCGTTTTTACCTCTGAGGTTAGGATATGTGTTCTTCTTGAAAATTTCCGACCTATCATTATCTTTCCTCCACTGTTATTATCCAGTTTCAAGGGTACTCTATAGTGATTCGACTCCCCAATACCGTCCGGCTCCCTCACTTTTTATTGATTACAGGCCTTACCTCTTATTTCTAAGAGAAAGCATCGGGGCCTCTCGAGTTACCGCAACATAATGGTATGTAGCGTACCAAGGCCCTAACCCCGTAGTGTTCCCCAGTACTTGCCTATCCCGAACCCTCGAACCGGAGAAAGTTATCTTCTTACCGGTTTCTCTTTTAGGATTTCGATGCTACCGCCTTTTTGCTTACGCTTCCGGTCCACTACCTTACCTGCCTACGATTAAACCAATCTGTTACTAGATTAACTCTAAGGCTGACTGCCTTCCGGTGACTAACTTTATTTAACTTTTTAAAATCCTAATTAATTTAATGGAAAATGACACTTAACCAAATGCCCCTTACTTATTTCCCTTATTTCAGGTTCTTCCTTGACACATTTATTTTTCATATAAGGACATCTGGTGTGAAACCTGCAGCCCTGAGGCGGGTCTATCGGACTCGGAATTTCACCTTTGGGGAGGACTTTTTTCTTTTTCTTTCTCGGATCAGGATGGGGAACTGAATTCAGAAGAAGTAATGTATAAGGATGTGAATTGGTTAAAAATATATCATCTTTTGATCCAATCTCCATTATCTGGCCAAGATACATCACTGCCATGTAATCAGCCATATAATCTATTACGGCTAGATCGTGAGTAATAAAAAGATAAGTTAAAGAAAATTCTCTCTTAAGATCCTTAAACATTTTTAAAATAACCGCCTGCACCGAAACATCAAGGGCGGATGTGGGTTCATCCAACACCAGGAATTCCGGTTTTAAAACAAGTGCCCTCGCCACAGCAATACGTTGACGTTGACCTCCACTAAATTCGTGAGGATATCGAAACATATGCTCTTCTCGCAGACCAACTTGTTCAAGTATATCTCTTACCCTTTCGTAGATCTCTTCAGATGAAAGATTAAAATGTATCTGTAAACCTTCTCCTATTATATTTTTTACAAGTTTTCTGGGATGAAGTGAATTATATGGATCTTGCGAAACAATCTGCATTTTTCGACGAAAAATACGGAGTTCCCTTTTATTAAGAGAAGTAATATCTGTTGAAAGATATCGAATAACACCTGATATTGGCTCAATTAAGCGAAGTATTGTACGACCAATTGTAGTTTTTCCGGAGCCAGATTCACCAACAATGCCAAAGGTACTGTTTTTAAGGATATCAAAAGAAATGTCATCCACCGCTTTCACATACTTGGCGGAAGAGAATAAACCCTGCTTAATAGCAAAGTATTTTTTAAGATGCTCAATCGATATTAAATTTTTTGCTTCCACTTTAGCTTCAGCTGTTTGCATTTTTTATCCCTTCCTTCCAATATAAATAACAGGCTACATAATGATCTGGTTTAATTTCTAGCAAGGGCGGAAAATCTTTTCGACAGATATCCATGACATGCTTACATCTTGGGTGAAAACGACAACCGGAAGGCGGATTGACTAAATCCGGCACAATTCCCCGTATACTCTGAAGCTCGTCTGTCCTGCCAATTTTCGGAACTGCCTTTAGAAGCCCCTTGGTATAAGGATGATGAGGATTTTCAAAAATATTTGTTGTCCTTGCATATTCAACCATGTTCCCTGCATACATGACCGCCATTTTATCACAGAATTCCGCAGCAACTCCCATATCATGGGTGATTAATATCACCGCATTACCAAATTTCTTCACCAATTCATCAAGCAATTCCAGGATTTGCGCTTGTATGGTCACATCAAGGGCAGAGGTCGGTTCATCTGCTATGAGCAGTTTTGGATTGGAAGATAGAGCCATGGCTATCATAACCCTTTGCGCCATACCCCCGCTTAATTCGTGAGGATAAAGATTGATGGTTCTTTCCCAATCAAGGCCCGCGATTTCCAACATTCTTCTAACCTCTGCATATACTTCCTTCCCTATCTTTTTATTCTTTACCTTACCAATGCTTTCCGCTATCTGAAATCCTACTTTCATCACAGGATTCAGAGCAGCATTCGGTTCCTGAAAGATCATCGATATCTCTTTACCCCGAATATTAATCAATGAAGTTTCTTTCATAGAAGTCAATAGTTTATCTCCAAATAGGATATCTCCTTCAATGATTTCACCAGGTTGTTCTATTAAGCCCATGATGGATAATGCGGTTACGGATTTACCGCATCCCGTTTCCCCAACGATGCCAAGTCTTTCACCTTTGTTCATCCATAGTTCTACGCCATTTAATGCTTTAATGATTCCGCGATAAGTATAAAAGACCACCTTAAGTTTGCTGATATTTAAGAGATTCCCTCTCACTTTTTTTCATCCTTACCTCCTCAACCTTGGGTCTAATATATCTCTAATACCATCACCTAAAAGATTAAAACCCAAAACGACAATTGCTATGGCAATACCCGGAAAAGTAGTTATCCACCATTGTTCTATAAGATAACTTCTACCATCACTTACAATTGCTCCCCATTCCGGGGTAGGAGGTTGTGCACCAAGTCCAAGAAAACCAAGGCCTGCCGCCAAAAGAATAATAGTCCCCATTCTTAAACTGAGCTGAACGATTACGGGGGATATTGACATAGGTAAAACATGAAAAAATATGATTCTAAAATCTTTTGCTCCTATTGCCTTTACAGCTTCTATATAAGGTTGGGATTTTACTTTCATTGCTTCAGCTCTACTAAGTCTCGCATACACTGTCCAATCCACCAGTGAGATAGCTATCATCGTATTAGTAAGATTGGGCCCGAGTGCTGCAGTCAGTGCCATTGCCAAGACTAATCGTGGAAATGCTAAAAACATATCTGTTATTCTCATTAGAATTTCATCAACAGTGCCCCCGAAATAACCGGCAGTAATACCAACAATGATGCCAATCATCACACTAATGATTGACACGATAAAAATAATCCACACCTCAACCCTTGCACCGTAAACAACCCGGCTAAATACATCCCGACCATATTGGTCTGTACCGAAAATATGCTGGGAATTTGGAGGAAGTAACCTCTCTTCCATAAATTGTTCAGTCGGACTATAGGATGTCAATAAGGGAGCAAAAATTGCTATAGTTAAAAATATAAAAATGATTACGGTTCCAATCATGGCAAGAGGTGTACTTTTCCATAGATAATAAGTATGTTTCCAATCTTCAATAATGAGCTTCCTTTGCTCAAGAAATAATTTTATTTTTTCTTTTTGCCATATATTTTTTACAGTATTTAACAATTTTCCTTATTCCTTTCTTTATACTCTCATCCTTGGGTCAAGAACGGCATAAGAAATATCAACCACCAAATTGGCAAGAGAATACACAAATGCAATAAACAGCGTCCCTCCGGTTACTGCCGGATAATCTAATACCAGCAAAGCATTAACGATATATCTTCCCAAACCAGGCCAGCTAAAAATAGTTTCGGTAAGCACTGCACCACTTAAAAGACCTCCAAAAGAAAGACCTATGACAGTTACAACAGGTATAAGTGCATTCTTAAGGGCATGACGATATATGACCAACCTTTTTGAAAGCCCCTTGGATTTGGCGGTCCTTATAAAATCTTGTCTTAGAATATCCAGCATGCTTGCTCTCATTATCCTAGAAATTGATGCCGCTGCAGCATAACCGAGAATAAAGGCAGGCAGTATAATATGACGAAGCGCATCCCAAAAAGCTACCCAATCTCCTGCAATAATAGAGTCTAAGAGTAAGAATCCAGTAATATGAGGACAAAAGATAAAAAGATTATTTCTACCTCCACCAGGCAGCCAACCAAGACGATAATAAAATAATAATAATAGCAATAAACCGAGCCAAAAAGTTGGCATTGATACCCCTAATATCGAGAATACTCTTGAAAAATGATCGATAGATTTATTTCGATAAATTGCAGAATATATTCCAAGAATCACGCCAACCACTATTGCAAAGACCATAGAAGCAAATGCTAATTCAATAGTAGCTGGGAAATAATCTATTATATCTTTTAAGACAGGTCGCTTTGATATAAGAGATACCCCAAAATCTGCATGAATTATACTCCTTATATAATCAATAAACTGTAATGTTATCGATTTATCCAAACCAAGTTGATGTCTCATTTCATCAACAAGTTCTATGGGGGCATTCCCACCTAATATTGCTCCAACTGGATCTGCGGGAATAATATGAGTTATAAAAAAAACAATCGTTGCTACCCCTAACATAACAATTGCCATTAAAAAAATCCTCTTTAGGATATAATTCACAAGTTTCATTTCATATTTCATAAATTCCCTCATCCTTCAAAATGTTTAAGAAATTTTTATTTCATCTAAAATAAATAGCGGTCTTAGGATAGAAAATCATCTCTAAAATAATATCGTAAAATCAAAATTCTAAGACCGCTATTCAATAGACGAACTACATTCCTTTTCTTTTAACTTCAATCTTTAACAATTATAATGATTATTTATAAACTTCCTTAAAATCAAGGTGCCTGCCATAGCCTTCAGACGCTTTATCAAAACCTTTTACTTCATTTCTTACTCCCCAGAAATCGTTCAATTGAAACATTATAGCTATTGGACCATATACATGCCAATAGTTGGTAAGATCCTGATACATCTGAAAACGTCTATCTTCATTTATTTCCTTACCTGCAGCCTCAGCAAGATCAGCAGCATAATCATCGTACCATGCACACCTCCAAGCGATTTGATTCATCCGATGGTTAGCAAAAGCATTAGCATTGGCATCTGCATCTGGATAATCAGCCGTCCAACCATTGATGGCCATCTGGAATCCTTGTTTTCGAAATTTTTCAAAAAATTGTGATGCTTGCATTAGATTTATCTTTACTCTTATTCCTATCTTGGCAAGATTATCTTGAATGACTACAGCTTCAGCTCTTCTTCTTTCCCTTGTATCTGTTGTTAATTCTACATCGAACCCATCAGAGTATCCCGCCTCTGCCATCAACTTTTTTGCTTTTTCTATATTATAATAGTAAGGATTATTCTCGACGTAACCAAAGTATCCTACAGGAGTAAATTGTTGATTGCTTATTGCAAAACCGCCCATTACTTTATCGATTAGGGCATTATAGTCTATGGCATATTTCACTGCTTGTCTTACTCTTACATCTTCAAAGGGTCCCCAACCAGCATTCATACCAACATAATCATTTGCTTGACCAGAAGAATTAACAATAAGGGAAATATCGGGAGAATCTTTTAGTGAATTAGCTTGTTCAGCAGTTAAGTCCCATGCAATATCCATATCCCCTTTCTTGAGAAGTAAAAGTTGATCGGTAGGTTCTGGAATATCTTGAAGGATTATAGTTTTAATCCTGGGCTCTCCTTGCCAATAATTCTCGTTGGCAACCAGAACTACTTTTATCTTGCGAGACCATTCCTTAAGTATATATGGACCAGCGCCAGCACTATGGTCTGTAAGCCATGCCTGCCCCATATCACCTTCTATTTCATGTTCTTTTACAATCTTTGGATTTAAAATACCAGATACAGCGTTACCTAGTACTGTTAGAACGATGTTCGATGGAGCGCCATTTGTAATTATTTTAATGGTGTAGTCATCGAGAGCGACTATCCCTTCTTCAGTTAAACCTATAACATCAGTGAAAAGCCAACTAGGAGTCTGTTTTATTTTTAAAACTCTTTTGAATGAGTAAACAACTGCATCTGCTTTTAAAGGATCGTTATTTGCAAAGACTAATCCTTTGCGCAAATGGAATGTCCATGTTTTACCATCAGGTGCAATCTCCCAACCCTCAGCAAGATCTGGAACTACAATATATTGTTTATCTTTAATTGTCACATCTACAAGTTTTGCATATATATTACGGTTAAAACTATTGGCTAATGTTTGAAAAGTTACTCCAGGATCGTTAGTAGCAAATACTCCTGTATCTGCACCAATAACCAAAGTGTCCTTTGGAATAACTGCTGCGTTTGTCATACAGGTCAATGAAAGAAACAATACAATTAATATTGTCCATAGATACATTCTTTTTAACATAATAAACACTCCTTTAAAAATTATTTACTTTTTTACAAAAAATCAATAATTTTTTCTTTGGCATCGCCTCTTTTGAATTTTAATCATTTTTCATTTAATCTTTTTTATGTCACCACCTCCTCATAAAAATAATATAATTAATAATTTGCCTGTGACATCGCCTTCCTTAAGCTCAAATCATTTTCATCTTTTTATACATCACCCCTTTCCAAAAATAATACATTTTGTTAAAGAACATTAATAAATTTTGCTTATGCTGTAAAATTTTAAAAAAATCTTTTAGTTATATAGATTCATCAATATAAAAATAAACTTTTATTTTAATTATTTATTTGTATGAATTTTTATTCTGCTGGTGTTCCCAATTTAGATGTCATTTTCTTGTGTTCATACATAAGCCACTTTGTATATTTCCCAGGAACTCTTTCTCCAATTTTTTTGCCATCAATTTCTGAGACCGGAACAACTTCCCCGACCGTACCACATATAAATACTTCGTCAGCATTGTAAAATTCTGAAATTGAAATATTTCTTTCAATAACCTTATACCCTTTCTCTTTGGCCAATTCAATTAAATATTTTCTAGTAATACCAACCAATATATAATCAATTGTTGGTGTTAAAAATATGCCATCCATTACCATAAAAATAGTGGTGCCATTGGTTTCTGCTACAAATCCATTTATATCTAACATAATCGCTTCATTGGCCCCTTGTCTATTTGCTTCTATACTAGCCATTATTTGATTTAATTGATTCATAGAATGAATTTTTGGATCTAAAAAATAAGGAGTAGCCCTTCTAAGGGTAGAAGTAATTAATTTGACCCCTGATTTGTTATATATTGGTGGTTTGTAATCATATAACACTACAATAGATGCCCCACCAATATTATATTTTGGATTCATTCCTGAAACTATTTTCTTCCCACGAGTAACCATTAGCCTTATATGTATATCATCTTTTATTTTATTTACTCTGATAGTTTCTAAAACTATTCTTTTCATCTCTTCTCGACTAATTCCTATATCAATATTAATAGTCTTTGCAGACTCAAATAATCTTTTTATGTGTTCTTCTAGCATAAACACTTTTCCTTGATAGACTCTTATACCCTCATAAACTCCGTCTCCGTGCATGAATCCACTATCATACACTGAAATACACGCTAATGATTTTTTTACAAAATTACCATTCACATAGACAATAGTATCTTCATCGGACTTATTAATCATAATAACCCTCCATTCCCATTAGCTTAATATTCTTATTATTAAAAAGTATCGACTTATTAAAATCAATCTTAAATTCCAATTTATTATAATTTAGTGTTTTAATAAATTGCCTTATTTGAAAACTCCACAATCAAGTCCATGATATTTTGGCTCTCAAATTGACATAATAACAATACATTATTTGATTTTAATTTATACTTGCTTGTTATTTCTTTATTATTTCATTTAATATATAACAAGGTACTATTTTTCTATTTATTTATGTAAAAGAAAAGAATTGATATGCTCATCACTAATGAGATTAGTCTTATTCTAAAGATGCTCTAATATTCCTAATATGTTTGCTCATCCATTCTTTCGCTTGTTCGGCA
>JABUBM010000125.1_pt1 | contig 16744 bp, 16 predicted proteins | sample 7240321 | NCBI WGS metagenome assembly JABUBM01 (sample SAMN07256344, study PRJNA390944) | subsurface metagenome | isolation source: Methane hydrate marine sediment | place: Pacific Ocean: Eastern North Pacific, ODP site 1244 | collected 2002
TGTATGGCAAAAGACCCGGCATCCGGGAAATTATCCGAAACCTTAGGGCTAGATAAGTCATGATACGTGACATGTCTTAGAAAGAATTTCTCGCCAAAGAAAGACTTGAAATCGTCACCTCGCTTAGCGATCTGCTCTCATTAATAGTACCACTTGTTAAGTTAGAGTCAACGGAACGATGACCTCGGGGGCAGGCGGCCGGCGCTTTAATGGAACGGGCTACAGTCGGTATTTCTGAAATTGTCTGTGTTTTTGATCTTTCGGACGCTACTGAGGTTTTGTGCAACCGCGGCAAGGAGATTTCCTGTTTCAAGGTCTGGCTACAACACTGACAGAACAAGAGTATGATCTCGTGTTGCTCGTAGCTTAAGGATGAAAGATCCAGCGAGAGCTTTTTCTATTTAGTTGCCTGTTGGGGACAAGTGGATCTTACTTATGATGAAATTGGTATGCTGTATACAGGGATTTCAACGTTATCTTTTGCATTCAGAAAAAAAGTTCTAACAACGTCCTGCCAGGTGCACCAATGTCTGAAATGTGCTTCTGGTGGGTATTATCAGCTTGATAGCAATTCTCACCCTAACCGACTCGACCATGACTTCTTGCGGTCACCTTTTGAATTTCCCTCGGTTCGAACCGCATCAGTCTTGTTGCTTCAACATAAGGGATTTTCTTCTAGTTAATCCAGGAATAGAGCGTAAAAACGCTTAACTTTGTTAATTCTGGAAGTCATTTCACGTTTATTCGGATTGTCACCCTGACAGGACTGAGCGGAATGCCAGACGTGAACCCATATAGGAACCACCCAGGATCTAGTAATAAGTAAGCCTGCCCTCTTGATTCTGCACTAGAACTGCCCAAAAGATTGACAAGTCCTGAAATTTGGCCTAATATTGACCTGCTTGCGGGCCATTGGGTCTATGGCTCTAACTCAAGCGGAGGTTCTATTAATGGGATAGATCATTCCCACGAGGAAACTGATTACTATTGTTGATATTTAAAGGTGGATTACCAAAAAACACAAAGTGAAAGATTGCTGCGCTCTTACTACCGGCATTTCCATCATGACCATTGCCAATGCAATTGAGAAACAATAGAAGAAGGTAAAGATTTGAGTATGCTTTATTGGCGAACGCTGAAATCCGAAGGTTCCCTGGAGGAGACATATCCTGTTGGGGTAGAAGTAGATAAGGGATTACTGGGAAAAGGAGGTTTCAGAGTTAGGCAGAAAGGCAAGAAGTACTTTTGGGAGAATTATCAAAACTACACTAAATGATAAGGAGTGAAAAACAATGAAGAAAGAGAATGGCAAAAAAGGTATGGGTTCTTCCGGTATGGCCGGTGTCGTTTATTGTTTAGGTTTTATTGGTGCAGCAGTATATTACATATCTAATGCTACAGGTTTCGGGATGGGAGTTATAGGTTTTCTAAAGGCGATTGTCTGGCCAGCTTTTCTTGTTCACGAATTGCTAACGTTCTTGGGGATGTAGACTTAATGATCAAATAGAGATGTCCCCTCCTTTAGAATTCTAGTCCGTTCTGAAAAATTAACAAATTATCGAAACCCAAAAAATGCGAAGTACTTTTGATATCTCAGCAAAACCTGATTAAGTCCCGATGTTGGCTGCAATAGTGCAACAATGGAATGGAAACAAGAGAAAGTCCTCGGGAGAATGGATATATAGAATCATTTAACGGAAAATCAAGAGATCAGCTGCTTAATCGGGAGATATTTATGACCCTAACTGAAGCAAAGATACTCGTTGAAGAATGGCGCAAGGAATACAACCAGGTAAGGCCGCATAGTGCTCTTAATTACCGGCCACCTGCTCCCGAGGCTATTATTCCATTGACTCTAACTTAACAAGTGGTACTATTAATGGGGACAGGTCAGGGAGAGGCAAGCAAAGAAGGATTATTTGAAACTAAAGGAGGATTGAACAAAATGGCCAATTTGGCGAAATACTCAGCATTTATCCTTGTTCTATTGTTTGGAATTCCAATTTTAGCCGCACAGGCGGAAACCGTCACCGTTATCCGAGTAATTGACGGTGACACCTGTATATTGCAGAATGGCGAGCGAGTTCGATATTATGGAATTAATGCTCCTGAGAAGGGAGACCCGCAATTCAACGAAGCTACTCAAGCAAACAACAAACTGGTGGTGGGAAAGGAAGTCCAACTTGAACCTCAAAATCCTTCACGTGATAAAGAGGACCGCCTTCTAGCCTACGTTTTTATAGACGAAGTTTTCGTTAACCAAGAACTTCTGCGTCTGGGTTGTGCTCATATCCGGCGTCCGTTAGCAGCTAAATACAGAGATAGACTCCTTAGGGCTCAGCAGACTGCACGAGAAGAAGGTCTAGGAATCTGGGCTAAAGCGGCAGAACAAGGTGTAGTTATTGCCGAGGCTCACACCGAGGCCGAAGGAAACGACTGGGATAATCTGTATGACGAATACATCGTGATTGAAAACAGAGAAGATATACCCATAGACCTGACTGGCTGGATAGTCTATGATGAAGCCCATCATAGATATTTATTCCCCAATTTTATTCTAAAAGCGAAAGCTACGGTAACACTCAGAACATGTTTGGGGAAAAATAGCCAAAGCGAACTCTTCTGGGGAAGCAGAAGCCCTATATGGAACAACGACGGTGACACCATCTTTATAAGAGATAGTGAAGGTCAATTTGTGCTGAGTTACATCTATTAATTAGTAAGACCATACCAGATAGTGAAAGGGAGCGAAGAAATGAAGATTATAGCAGTAAATGGAAGTCCCCGAAAGGGAGGTAATACTGACCTCCTTCTCGATGAGGTGCTGGGAATAATCAAGAAGAACCAAATCGAAACCGAGACCATTTTCCTGAGAGATTATGAGCTTCAGTCCTGTGATGCCTGCGGGTACTGCCGTGAGCATCCGGGCAGCTGCCATATTAAAGATGACTTCCCTCTCATTTTTGAAAAGAGTCTGTCTGCCGAGGGGATAATTCTGGCTACTCCGGTCTATTTCGGCTCAGCCACTCCTCCCATCAAAGCCTTTATGGATAGAGTCGGTTATGTTGCTCGCCACATGGAGAGTTCCTTTGAGAGAAAAATAGGTGCAGCAGTTGTAGTAGCTCGACGGGCAGGCCATAATTTCACTCTGGCTCAGCTCTATTTCTTTTTTGCCATCTTTGGAATGGTCATCGCTTCCTCTCCGCACTACTGGACCATCGCCTTCGGCAACCAAAAAGGCCAGGTGACCAGCGACGAAGAGGGAATGATAACTATGCGAAAATTGGCCAAGAACATAGTCTGGCTAGCCAAGAAGTTACATTCTTGAGGCTGGCCTCCCTTAAAATCCTGGATACATACCCGCAGTAGCCATCGCTCGCGTAACTGACTCAATAATTCCGGAAAGGGTTTGACCTATGAGGTCCATTCTGGCAATCTGTTCTATCCTTTCCTTGACGGCATCTATTTCCTTATGGCTAAAGATTTCATCAACCAGATAGCAGCCTTTAATCAAGCTTATCAAAACCACATCGCGGGAATCAGGAATCGAATCGCTCAGAATTACCTCACGGATACGAGTTTTTACCTCTTTTTCTTCTTTGTCGTCCCTTACAGGATAACGTCTGCGCGCAAAAACCCATAGAATTTTCTGTTCTTCCCTTTTCAAGATACCTTTCTGTATAAGTCTATCTAATAGCCTTTCTTTGATAGTGTTACTATTTTGACTCAGATTGACAAGCCAATATGCTGTAGTTCTCGTCCTATTTGACTGTGCAATCTGAGTTAAAACGTCATCAAGGATGTCGTCTCCTGTTGGTGATGTGTCAACAATCATAAGATTTTCCAGATCAGTATCGATTTTATTCACCAGAGCAAGGTCCATAAGCAATGCTCCTACCAGGCCATATTTGATAGAAGTCTTGTCGACAATAGTGCCTTTTTCGTCATCCAATGCTAATAACAGTAATTCCTCCGCAAAACTAAGCATCGTACCCTCCTTCACCTCCGTGATTTAAAGGACTGTGATGTTCACGAAATCATTACAGTATATTTTTCTTTAACTGCTTGGCTCTTTTCTCTACCTGAAGATTTACCCTTAATAGGTGCTCAATGTTGTCATACCATCTTGATCGTCCGACCAGTGAGTATACTACCTATCCTCAGGTTTAATCCTCTCCTATATTAGCGCACTTGTTTCATAAATGCAAGTCGCACCATCGATACTCCTACCGCCGACTTCACCTGCGGAATTTGACAAAAACCTACAAAAACACTATTATACCTGCACCTAAGGTAGCGTTACACCTGAAGCAGCAAAAATGAAAATACTTGAGAGATTGTTCAGGTTGAAACAACACAAGAGTTCTTTTAGGATTGAACTCATTGCCGGTGCTACCACCTTTCTCACTATGGCCTACATTGCCTTCGTAAATCCCCATATTTTGGGGGTAACCGGCATGGATAAAAGTGCTCTCATCGGCGTTACCTGCCTGGTTACTGCCGTATCCACCATTGCAGTGGGAGTACTTACCAATACCCCTATCGCTATGGCTCCTGGCATGGGCCTGAACGCCTTCTTTGCCTATTCCCTGGTCCTGGCCGGAATTGTAAACTGGGAAACTGCTCTAGGTATCGTCTTTCTTTCCGGTCTTCTATTCCTCATCCTGACCCTTCTGGGAGTCAGACAGGCGATTGTCCGCTCAATTCCTCATTCTCTAGTCATTTCCATATCAGTCGGTTTGGGCATCTTCATTGCCTTTATCGGCCTGGTTAATCTGGGTCTGGTAGTAAAGAACGAGGCTACTCTGGTGGGGCTTGGCTCGATAGACAGTAAAGTGCTAATCGGCCTTTTTGGCCTTTTGTTGATGATTGTACTTCATATCAAAAAAATCAAGGGCTCTCTCTTCATTGGCATTCTTTCCGCCACAGCGCTGGCACTAATCACCGGCAAAGTTAAGCTTCCTATCTCACCGATTGCCCTCAATATCGATATTTCTCCCATAGTTTTCAACTTAGACATCCTGGGGGCTCTTAGGTGGAGTTTCGTTAGCGCAATCTTTTCTTTAATGTTCATTGACCTGTTTGATAGCCTGGGCACCTTGGTGGCCGTTTCCTATGAAGCAAACCTGGTGGAAAAAGACGGCAATATCCCAAAACTGGGTCGACTACTCTCCATTGATGCTGCCGCTACCATGTTTGGGGCACTAATGGGTACCTCTACTACCACCTCTTATCTTGAATCAGCCGCTGGGATAGAACAAGGAGGGAGAACTGGACTTACCTCCATTGTAACAGGACTCATCTTTCTGACAGGACTATTCTTCATCCCCATCATCGGAATAGTGCCTCCCTACGCTACCGCTCCTGCCCTGATTATGGTAGGCCTTTTAATGATGAGACGGATTGTTGACATCGATTTCAAAGACATGGAAATCGCCATTCCCTGTTTTTTGGTAATCATACTGGTGTCCTTGACCTACAGCATTAGCACCGGTCTTGCCTTCGGGTTTGTCTTCTATGTGTTGATTAAGATTATGTTAAGAAAATACCGTGAGATTGCTCCGGTACTCTGGATAATCTTTGCTCTTTCCGTCCTTCATCTGCTACTTCATACACTAGAGATTTGAGTCCGCCTTTCTCAAATAGTCTTTAGTTTTCCAATTGATGGAATCCTGTCCAAAATTTGACAAAACCCATAAAAATACTATGCTACGCATACATAACGTGAGGTCATCCATATGGGGAGGTAAGCGAAAAGAGAGACTATTCGAGATAGGAGGTAGCAAAGATGAAAGAAAACATAACTGAAGAGGAAAACCTGCGAAAGGTTGCTCGGGAGCGAGTTGAGTTTAAACGCCATCTAGTGGTCTATATAGTGATTATCGGCTTTCTGGGTCTGATAAACCTTTTTACTTCAAGGCACTTTCCCTGGTTTCTTTTTCCTGCCGGAGGATGGGGCATTGGACTTATATTCCATTTTCTGGCTGCCTATGGACCCTTGGGTGGAACAATGAGTGAGGAAAAGGAATATCAGAAACTGAAAAAGAAGCAAGAACGACATCGTTGATCACAGGCCGGAATTACTCTAACAACGGAGGAATTGATGCCTAAAGGAGAAAATAATACAAAAAAAAGTGCTGCTGAGAAGTTTGGGGCTAGCAAAGAGGAGTGCTCTCAGAAAGACGACAAGAGCTCTGGGAGAAGTGACTTTGAGACGGGGATAGAAAAGGCAGTTCGCTGGGGAGAACACATAGCAGCTAAAAAAGACAACCATTCCAAAAGTACCCGTGTCCAAAGATTGGTTTCCTACAATATGGCCATCGTTTGGAGCTTCATCCTTTTGATCTTGTTCAATTTCTTTCGTGAGTACATCGCTTACTATCACTACGAGATAGCAGAAGGAGTGGGTCAATGGATTAGAGAGCCCTTGCTTACTGCAGAATTTGCTGTTGTCTTACCCATTCTTAATATCGCTCTGGTTTTATCAATACTTGGCAACGGCATTTTGATTGTCTTGGATAGATATCTTCTGAAGCAAGGAATTTCTATCGTCCTGCATGTTTTTAGCCTGGCTGTCATATTCAGTCTTCTCAGAGTGTTTCCCTTCAACTTTGACGTTGTGCCTTTTTCCAATGCCGCCCAGGTTTTGAGAATAATAGTCACCATAGTCTTCATTGCCGTTGCAATTGGTTTAATAGTAGGAATCATAGTGAAAATTGTGCGAATCGTAATTACTGCTATAAGGCTCTCATAGATTTTGTGAAGAAATCGGCTGTTGACATTTTCTCCTAATTTGCTATACTTTTGCATTATTCAGTATCCGCTTGTTACTACCTCTCTATCTTTTTTTCAACAATGTGACGATGCTTAGACGATACTTAGTAGTAAGAATAAATAGGTCTGAAAAGGAGGTGAATGGGAAGTTTGGTCAAACACATTAACGAAGGAGAATAAGATGAAGAGAATCGTGATTGGGTTATTGTGCGTCTGTTTGTTATTATCTTTTGCCGCAGGCGTCAGCGCCAAAAAACTAAAATTTGCCTTTATGCCGGGTATTGCAGATCCTTTCTACTTCACTATGGAGAAAGGAGCCAAGGCAATGGCAGAGGAATTAGGGGTTGAGTTAATCGTAGGAGAGTTCCCTAAGGCCTGGGGGCCAGAATATCAGGTACCTATTCTGAAGGCCCTTGTTGCTCGTGGCGATATTGACCTGCTCTTCACTGCTCCCACATCGACAGAAGCTCTGATTCCTGTACTGAAAGAGATTCATGATAGCGGAATTCCGGTTATCACGGTTGATACTTACCTGGGAGACGGTGACTACTCTAAACCTAGTAAGTACAGTTTCCCCCTGTCCTACATCGGTACCGACAATTTCCTGGGAGGTCAAGTGGTTGCCGGCGCTATGGCTGTCTTGCTTGGCGGGGAAGGGAAGGTATTCCTCGAGAACACCAATCCGGATGTGTCCAGTGTCATGGGCCGAGAAAACGGATTCAGGGCAGGAATAGAGATATTTCCGGACATGGAGTTAGTAGGGGTGGAATACTGTTTGGATTTGCAGGAGACAGCCGCAGCTCAGGTCAGTGCAGCTCTACAAAAGGACCCTGATATTGCCGGAGTCTTTGGAGTGAACGTATTCAGCGCTCAAGGGGCATATCAAGCCATAGCTAGCGCCGGATTGGTAGGAGCAGTAAAAATTGCCACCTGGGATGCTACTCTGACACTTATTGAAGCCTTGCAAAAAGGTGAGATAGACCTTATCTTAGCCCAGATGCCAGCGGAAATGGGCGCCTTGTGCGTAGAGTGGGGATATAAGCATCTCACTGAAGGTGCAGAGATACCTAAGAAGGTCATCCCGGGATTCTTTGTCTTCACTAAGGACAATGTCAACGATCCGGATGCACAACAGTACATTTATAAATAAGAGGAGATGAGAGAGCAAGAGGTGAAACGAGGATTGCATGAAATGGAGACGACATAGAGCCATCTGGTTCGTGTCGTCTCCTTTCACTGAACAGGCTTTACATGAGAACAACAGATAATCCTTCTGCTATGCACAAGAAAAGAGACAGAAAAACACTCAGCCATGTTGCCAGGAACTGGGCCCTGCTTTTCCTGATATGCATGCTGATCCTCTTCAGTATCCTGGGGAAAAATTTCTTTGGTCTCAGGAATTTTTCTAATATTGTCCTGGCTGCTACCACCCTCCTATTATTGGCAACCGGTGAGACTTTTGTCATCATCAGCGGGGGTATTGACCTATCCATCGGTTTCGTAATGGGATTTGTTTGCGTTGTCTCCGCTATAGTAATGAGAGATTTACATGCTGCCGGTCTCCCCCAGGTTATCAGCATTATGGCCGGATGTTCGGTGGGAATACTTCTAGGACTCCTTCCAGGACTTATCAACGGAATTCTCATAGCCAAGCTCAGGGTTCCGCCTTTTATTGCCACTCTGGGGATGTGGGGCATAGCCAACGGTCTGGCCTGGAGATTTTCGGAGGGTTTTCCCATAGCTTTTCTGCCGCCCAGGGTAAGGGACATTGGCATGGCCTATATTGCCTACTTCTCGCCAAAAACGGGACTTAGCTTTTTCTCTAGACCGGTCCTGACCGAACGAGCTGACATTTGGAACCTGATGAAGATCATCCCGCTTCCTGTTCTTGTTATAGCTATCCTTCTAGTGATATTTGCTTTTGTCCTTGCCAAGACAAAATTTGGTCAGCATACCTACGCCATAGGGGGTAGCGTGGACGCGGCTGAACGGGCTGGCATCAACGTTTCCCGCCATTTGATTAAAACCTATATGATATCGGCTTTTTTTGCATCTTGTGCCGGAGCACTGCTGGTATTCAAGATTAACATGGGAGTTCACACCCAATATACCTCAAGTTATGAGCTCTTCGCTATTGCCGCAGTCGTTATTGGCGGAGCGAGTCTAATGGGAGGAAAAGGAAATGTCTGGGGTACGATCATCGGGGTGCTGCTTATTGGCACTCTCAATAACGGTCTGATGCTTATGGGTCTACCAATTTTTTATCGATACATAGCGGTAGGATGCATCCTCATTGTGGCTGTGCTTATTGATCAATTTTTCCCAGAGCTAGTGTATAAGGAATGATGGACAAACCGGATTTTAGAGAAATATTGGTCATTCTGGTAAAGAGATGGATCCTGATCTTTCTTGCCATCGAATTGATTTTCTTTGCTATTTTTGGAACCAACTATCTAAGCCTGAGAAATCTGCAGAATATTCTGCTCACTTCCACTGTTGTGCTCCTGCTGGCAACCGGTCAGACTTTTGTTATTATCACCGGAGGAATCGACCTGTCAGTTGGTTTTATGGTGGGATTCAGCGGGGTCATTTGCGCCAAAGTAATGGTAACCTTACAGGCAGCCGGAATTTCCCAATCTGTGGCCGTCTCCTCTGGCATCGCCGCCGCTCTGCTCTTGGGTTTGCTTCCCGGACTAATCAATGGATTACTGGTAGCCAGGCTGCGGGTCCCTCCTTTCATTGCCACTTTTGGAATGTATGGAATTGCCTACGGCTTTGCCGAGATAATCTCTAATAATGTTCCGATACACAATCTACCCACATTGGTATCTTCCATAGGACACGGATATCTTATCTATTGGCTCCCCGAAAAAGCGTTTACCTTTTTCAAAATACCAGAGAATCTTACCAGGCTTGAGCTACGGAACCTGGTACCTATTGTCCCCAATGTTACCATTATCGCATTTATTTTTATTGCTATATTTGCTTTTATTCTGGCCAAAACTCGCTTTGGTCAGCATACCTACGCCATAGGGGGTAGTGTAGACGCGGCTGAACGGGCTGGCATCAACGTTAAGAGGCATCTAATAAAAGTCTATATGATCTCCTCTTTCTTCGCTTCCTTGGCTGGAGTATGCTACGTTCTAATGTTTATCACAGGCAGAGCGCCCGCTGGAAGCGCACGTCTTCTAGATGCGGTTGTAGCAGTGGTTATCGGCGGAGCCAGTCTCTACGGCGGGACCGGAAGTATAGGGGGGACAATCATCGGAGTATTGATTATCGGAGTTCTAGAGATAGGTTTGGTCAATCTGGGGGTACCAACCTACAATCTTTACATAGCTGTTGGTTGCATCCTCATTCTTGCTGTACTTATTGATCAGTTTCTTCCTAAATTAGTTCACGGAAAGGATTAGGCAAAATGAAGCCATTACTGGAAGTCAAGAACATTACCAAACGATTTGGTGGTCTCACCGCGGTAGACAACATGGATATGAAAATATTCCCGGGAGAGGTAGTGGGACTCCTGGGAGACAATGGGGCCGGAAAATCCACTTTGATAAAAGTCATTTCCGGTGTTTATCACGCCAACAAGGGAAAGATTCTTTTTAGAGGAAAGGAAACCAGGATAGATAATCCGATGCATGCTCTCAAAATAGGTATTGAGACCATCTACCAAGACCTTGCCCTGGCCGAGAATCTGAATGTCTATTCAAACATTTTCCTGGGAAGAGAAAAATTGAAACGTTTCCTGGGTCTTATCAAAGTTCTGGACCATGACTATATGCTCTCTGAATCGAGAAAAGTATTGGACCAGTTAGAGATAGAGGTTCCTTCACTAAAAAAACAGATTAGGACTCTATCCGGTGGTCAAAGACAAGCCGTAGCAATCTCCAGGTCAATTTATTGGGATGCCAAGCTTCTTATTATGGACGAGCCTACTGCTGCCCTGGGAGTAGTTGAACAAAAAAACGTTCTCAACTTAATAAGGACATTGAGCTCTCAGGATATACCCGTATTAATCATTAGCCATCAACTGCATGACGTTTTTTCAGTGGCTTCCAGGCTCCTGATAATGCGCCGAGGAAAAAAGATAGCCGAGAGAATGACCAAGGAAACTACTACCGACGAAATTGTAGGGCTGATAGTCGGTTCTATACCGGGTGATTACGACCATGTCAATACTGATGCCTGAAAAGGTTCAGGTGTGAATAGAAGACACTTTGCCTCCAAAAGCGGCAAGAACCACAGACCGAAACAGAATCAAGGATAATTGAGCTGAAATTACTGGAATTGCTGCCAGGAAATATGACCGGAAAAAATATCCGGACATCACATGCCATGATTAGATTCTCATCATTACTGCCTTTTTGGCCTGGCAAACAAAGAAAGAGAGGGGTATCACTTTTTTGCCAAATCAGCCCAGAAATTTGACAAAACGTACAAAAAAATGCTATAATATATTACATTACATATAACACAGCTGAGGTCGTCCATATGAGGAGGTAGGTTATCAAAAAGAAAACCTCGATCGGGGGATGGGCCTATATATGGGGTGGATACCAAGAGGATCCTATTCCCTTGGAAACTGTGCTTGAGGCGCTTTCTGGCCAAGGTTTTGATGGGATTGAGATGGCAGCGTTCCCACCGCATCTCGAACCCAATACAAAGGAAAGGCGCAAAGAAATCAAGAAAATGCTGGTTGGCTATGGCCTGGAAGTATCCGGAGTAGCGGCACCGTTTCCCTCACCAGCAACTACCAAGCACAATGATTATCTCGATGTAGTTAAGAGAAATCTAGAAATCTGTGATGACCTCCGTATTCCTAAACTAAGAGTTGACACCGTTGATCCTCCCACAACCATACCCGGGGGTATGAATTATGAAACATGCTTTGCCAAAGTCGCCGAAGTCTGGAATAGGGCCGCTGATATCTGCACAAAGAGCGGGGTAAAGCTAATTTGGGAATTCGAACCGGGTTTTCTCTTCAATAAACCGAGCCAAGTAGTGCACATGGTTTACAAAGTGGATCATCCTAATTTTTCAATTCTGTTTGATTCGTGTCACGCCCATATGTGTTCAGTGATGGGGTCCCGGCAGCTGGGTCAAAAAGAGACCCTGGATGGTGGCGTGGTTCAATTTGCCCATATGTTAACCGGAAAAATTGGCCACATCCATCTGATTGATTCAGACGAAACCTTGCACGACGATGAAACCAGCACCCACGCTCCCCTTGGTACCGGAGTATTAGACTTCGACAAGATCATCCCCGCTATCCTGGAAGCCGGCTATGATGATGAATGGTGGACTATTGATTTGTGTTTCTGGCCAAAAGCAGTACAGGCGACTGAACATAATAAGAGATACCTTGACAGTCTTATTGAGAAGTTTGGCTAAGAGAGAAAAAAGATCCGTTGCTAGCCTTGATTTCACCAGGACCAAGGAGTAACACAAGTGGCTGAGAGAATGAAGGCACAAGTTTTCTATCAAGCGAAAAAAATGTTGCTTGAGGAAATTCCAGTTCCTCCAGTTACAGAAACCGACGTATTGGTAAAGGTGAAAAATGTAGGGATATGCGGCTCGGATATATCTTACTATTACGGTCTCAGTCCGCTGGGCACTCCCACCGGAAAAGGGCCGTTAGTTCTCGGTCACGAATTCACTGGGGAAATTGTCAAGATGGGCAAAGTTCCCAAACAACTAGGTCTTTTTGCACAAGGAGACCGGGTAGTGGTCAATCCGGTTCAGAATTGCAACGCCTGTTATGCTTGTGCTGCTGGCCAGACACATCTCTGTGAAAACGTAAACGTTCCTGGGGTTAGTACAAACGGTGCTTTTGCTGAATACTGCCTCTCAAAATACACTGGTCTCTTCAAATTACCTGACAATGTAAGCTATGCTGCAGGTGCTTTTACCGAACCTTTAGCCTGTGTTATATACGGCATGAAAAAACTGGATGTTGAACCAGGTCAATTCGTGGCTATTTTTGGTCCTGGCCCGATGGGGCAGATGATGGTCCAAATGGCCAGATCGATTGGCGCAGGAAAAATCGCACTAATTGGCACTAGAGATTATCGTTTGCAGATAGGCAAGAAATTGGGAGCAGACTACATATTCAATACCAGCCATAAACAGTCAAAATACTACGTAGAGAACCTTAAGGAAGCAATCTCCCAGATAACCAGCGGCAAACTGGCCCAAAGGGCGATCGTTCCCACAAGCTCCAATGAAGCCTTCCAGGAAGCAATCAAAATCACCGGAAAATCCTCCATAATCGTACATTTTGGCCTGCCCAATCAAGGCGATGTTATCCGTGTTCCTGCGCTTAGCTTCCACACCATGGATAAAGAGATTAGATCATCATGGCTTGCACCACTATCATGGCCTGGTGCAATCCGCTCAATAACAGAAGGACTGGTGAATGTTGAGGCAATGGTTACCCACACCTGTCCCTTAGAAGAAGCCGAAAAGGCTATAATAAACTTGCGTAATAGAACTGATAATCCCATGAAAGTCCAAATTACTCCATAAGATCTTGAACCAGAAAAACTGGCATTGAATACGACCATTCTGTAGCAAGGTAATAAAGATGAGAACACGACCAAAGGGAGGTGAGATATTAGACAGGTCACTAGCTGAAGATATGAGGTGGTTCTGCAAGAGATGATTAGCTAAATATTGACTTCTTTTCTTTCAGATTCCTAAGAGGAAGGAAGTACTCTAATAAAAGAGGAGGAAGACAAATGAAGAGAATATCCTTACGGTCGGCAGCCGTTATCCTGAGTGTATCCCTGATTGCTGGCCTTTCTCTGGTCAGCTGTCCAGCTCTGGCTGAGGAAGAGTTCATCACAATTCATTGGGCACAGTGGGCGCCGGCTGACTATCTGGAAAAGCTGTCCAGGGATTTTACTGCCGAGACCGGCATCGAAGTAGTTGTTGAGCAAACTCCCTGGGAGACGTTCGTGCAGAAATACAACACCGAGCTGATTGCCAAAAGTGACGCCTGGGACATCATCGTCGGTGACAGTCAGGACATCGGAAACAACGTAGTTGGCGGACACTACGTAGATTTGACCAACTGGATTACCGAGCACCAGGTTGACAAAACCTTTACTCCTGCTTCTCTAACCTATTACGCAGAGTATCCCAAGGGGTCAAAAGAGTACTATGCAGTTCCGTGTGAAGGGGATGCATTAGCCTGGGCATATCGCACAGACCTCTTTGAGGATCCTGACAACATGGCTGCTTTTGAAAAAGAATATGGATATTCCCTGGCAGTACCAGAGTCCTGGGATATGCTGAAAGACATAGCCGAATTCTTCCACGATCCGGCTAACGATTTCTATGGCGTGGCAATCTACGGTGATAACGGATATGACTCGCTGGCGATGTTTGCCGAACAAGTTATCTGGTCATTTGGGGGAGAGCTTGGAAACTATTCAACCTACAAAGTGGACGGCTATCTGAACACTGAGGGTGCTATTGCGGGAATAGAGTACTATCATGACCTTTTTCAATTCGTCCCTCCCGGATTTGGTAATGCCTTTTACATCAAGACCAATGATGCTTTTGTGGCAGGGATAGTGCCGATGAGCACTAACTATCTTGCCTTCTTCCCCGGCCTTGCAAACAAGGCAACCAATGAATACGCTGATGTTACCGGATACTTTGCTTGTCCTCCACAAGTCGGTCCGGACGGTGTGGAAAGACGATTCGCTGCTCTCGGCGGGCAGGGGGCTTCCATAGTCTCCTATTCAAAAAAGAAGGACCTGGCATTCAAATGGCTGGAGTGGTTCATAAAACCGGATACTCAAATGAAATGGGCGAAATTAGGCGGTTATACCTGCCATATAGACACTTTAGCCTCCGATGAATTCCTCAATGCAACCCCATACAACCCTACATTTAAGACGTCGATGGAGATCTTCAAGGATTGGTGGGCCTGTCCAGAATACGACGAGCTTCTGCGAACCTTTAGTGAAATAATTGCCGACTACGTTATCATAGGTAATGGTACCGCCGAGCAAGCCTTGCAAAAATGCACCGAAAAATGGGAGTCTATCTTTGAAGAAGCGGGATACTAGCCGCTAAAGGCTCACTTCCCCCGGGATTTTTCTCGGGGGAAGTGCCTATCTAGAAGTATCGGAATTTCAATAATTTCGCTGAATCGCTATCAAGCAAATCTTCTCACGTAATAGCTCAAGAAAAACGGGGGGAGCAGGCCAAAGGCCGTTGAGGGGGGATGTTTCTCCCCTCAATATGTTCAAAATTGCCAAAAAATGATCAGTATATTTAAAAAATCCAAAAAAAACCATACCAGAAATGGGCAAGTCTATTATCGGCCTATGCGGGATATCACACTCCTACGACTCTTCATCCTCCCCACAATTATTTTGCTTATCGTGATAAACGTGTTTCCCTTATTTTGGTCGTTGTTCCTCAGTTTTTCTCGTTATTCGGCTAAGATGCCGAATATTTGGGGCACAAACCCCAGGATGATCGGGACGATAAACTATTCCCGTATTTTAGCTGACCCTGACATGTGGATTAGATTTATCACCACTGCTAAGTATGTAGTCCTGTCAGTTGGCGGAGAAATGATACTCGGTTTTGGTCTTGCTCTGCTCATTTTTCGAAGCAATTTCAAAGCTAAGGGCCTCATAACAACTCTTTTGGTCTTACCGATGACAATGTCCCCGGTAATAGTGGGTCTAATGTGGCAGTTGTTTTACGATCCCAACTGGGGTACCTTCAACTATCTGCTGGGCCTGGGAAGGATAGATTGGGTTTCGGACCCGGCACGAAACTTGTACTCCATCGTCATTGTGGACATCTGGATGTGGACCCCTTTTGTAATGCTGCTTTCCATCGCAGGACTTTCAGCTATTCCTAAGTACCTCTACGAAGCTGCCGAAATTGACCGAGCTTCATGGTGGCTTAAGTTCCGGAAAATAACCCTTCCCATGGTGTATCCTCTCCTTCTAGTCGCTCTAATATTTCGTACTATTGAAGCCTTCAAAATATTTGATTTGCCAATGGGAATAGTAGGAAGGGGAGCGGTCGCTCCTCGACTGCTTTCCCTACATTTGTACAATGTGTCGTTTGTCACCTGGAAGACAAGTTATGGTTCTGCACTCGGCTATATCATGCTCGTGATAATCATTGCAACCACAAGCATTTTCATCAAATACCTGAACAAAGCAAAGCAATAGGGACTTTATGGCAATAATAGCTAACCGAAAAAGAAGGATCGGCCGCTGGGTTCTGATAATAGTCTTGATAGTAATTACTTTTATTTATCTGGTACCCTTTTTGTATATTATACATACAGCTTTCAAACCATGGACTTCGATCAAGGTGTATCCACCCAGAGTCATATTCAAACCCTCAATTGGGAGCTTTATCAGAATTTTTACCTCTAGAACCGTCTATCCTCCAGGAGAGGTGCCGACCGAGGAAGAGATAGCTCGCATGAAGTGGTACGAACGCATCGTCTATAAAGAAACCAACGAAGAAGTGGTAAGGTTAGGTGATTTTCCCCGAAGATATCTCAATAGTATTATTATTTGCTCAATAAGCACATTAATAACTGTAATTCTCGGAACAATCGCTGCTTATGGTTTTTCCAGGTTCAATGTCAGAGGCAAAGACGACCTTCTCTTTTTTATCCTGAGCACCAGAATGCTTCCACCAGTAGTAGTAGTGATCCCGGTTTTTCTCATGTTCAGGTTCCTGGGGCTAACCGATACTCACATTGGTCTGATACTTCTGTACATTGCTTTTAATGTATCTTTTGCGGTCTGGGTACTGAAAGGGTTTATCGATGAAATTCCTACCGAATATGAAGAAGCAGCAATGGTTGATGGATATACTCGTTTCCAGGTGTTCAGGAAGATTGTGGTTCCGCAAGCAACTACCGGAATAGCAGCCACTGCGGTTTTCTGTTTCATATTCTCCTGGAACGAATACGCCT
>JABUBM010000126.1_pt1 | contig 16705 bp, 17 predicted proteins | sample 7240321 | NCBI WGS metagenome assembly JABUBM01 (sample SAMN07256344, study PRJNA390944) | subsurface metagenome | isolation source: Methane hydrate marine sediment | place: Pacific Ocean: Eastern North Pacific, ODP site 1244 | collected 2002
TTACTGGAATAAGATGTTTTAAACATTGAAAAAGTGAAGACTTAAAAATAGGCCGAATTGGGGGGTTATTTTTAAAAACTCGGATCTCTAAGGGGAATCATAAGGGGGCCTCTAAAATTTTGCCACCAGAGCGGTATTTGAGCGTTTTTTTGGGGTAGATTATCAAGTGGAGATCCTTAAAACAATAGAAGTTTGACAAACTTCTAAATTTTACATATAGTATTATTAAAAGAACAAGCCCGCTATCATCCTTTGAACGAGATAAGCGGGCCCGAATGGGAGCCGAAGTCCTTTGCTGTCCCTCGAGCTCTTACTTATTATAGCATATATAGAGAAAAAACAATAGAGGGCTTGACTTCGGTCAGAAGTCAGGCCTTTTTTATTAGGAGGCAAAGGAAAAAAATGATAATCAATCCGATTAAAAAGAGGAGAATGGGGAAGAGGCTGACCCAGGTGGATCTGGCTCTTCTGGTAGGGGTATCCCAGGCATATATTTCCCAGTTTGAGACTGGGGGACTTATCCCTTCCGAGATCCAGACTAAAAAGATTACTGAAATTCTGGGCATCAGTCCAAAAATTTTGAATAAGGAACTGCATCAATTCTATGAGGACAGAAAGAAGGAGTTAAAGGAGAGGATAAAGGAGAGATTAGATAATGCCTGAACATAAATGTAAAGGGTAAGGCATTTTTAATATCTCTAAATAGAGAAAGTAAATTCTAAACACCTAAGTATTAAAAAATAGAAAGAGGAGGTGGTTAAATTTAAATAGTTTACCAGAAGTACAAAAGGAAATTTCAGATATATAAGGAGGGTGGGAAAAGAAAAAACACTTGATATGAGAAGAATTTTAAATTTTGGAGGTTTTATATGATAGAAGCAATTAGGAATATTGGGGAATATGCTCTTGAAAAAGAGGAGAAAAGTGTTAACGATCCTTTGGAAATCTTACTCGATAATCCTGCAAACAGGAATACTAAGAATATTTTATTTATCATTTTAGATGAAGAAAATAGAGAGTTTAAATATCACGGTATAGATATCGAAGAATATTCAAAAGAAAGATTAAATAAGTACTTATACAGAAAAGGAAGTGGTGCACGAGGCACAGATATTACACCAATATCCATGATAACTGATATAGAAAAAACTTTTGATATTAAAATATTAAACTGGTTTAAAAATTATAGTTCTGATAAAAATAATAAAAATGAGATGTTACAAAATATTTATCTCTGCGTTAAAGAAAACAAAGAAAAAATACTAAAAGACTTAAAAGAAAAATCAAATATAGAAAACAATATTATAAGCTTTAAGATCAACGGAAAATATTTGGGTGATTATGAAGTCTTTAGAAATATTTTAGTTGTTATTTCTTCAGAAAATTATTATAAAAAATTTGGTAAAGTATCAAAATCAGAGAATAAACTATGTTCAATCTGTAAGAAGAGGAGTGATGAAGTCTATGGTTTTGTAAGCACTTTTAATTTTTATACTGTAGATAAACCGGGATTTGTTAGTGGTGGTTTCCAGCAGAAGAATTCTTGGAAGAATTACCCAGTGTGCCTAAATTGTGCGTTAACTTTAGAAGGAGGTAAGAAATATTTAAAAGATAATCTTAATTTTAATTTTTATGGTTTTAGATATTTATTAATCCCAAAATTTATAAAAGGAGTTAGAAAAGATATTCAAAAAGATATCTTTAAAAAAATAGAACTTCAAAAAGACCCACGATTTGGAAAAAAAGAAATAAAACATTTAACTAATGATGAGGATGAAGCACTAAAAATAATGAGTGAGCAAAGAAACTATCTAAATAATAATTTTTTGTTCTACAGTGCCCCCAAAGGTTTTAACGGAGCAGTTTTCAATATATTGCTTTATATCGAAGATATTTTGCCCTCTCGATTAAAACAATTATTTGAAGCCAAGGAAAAAATCGATCAAGAAGAAATTTTTAAAGATTGTATGGTACCCACATTTAATGATAATCGTAAAAAAGAAGGTGAGAAAGAACTGGAATTTAATTTCGGCATATTGCGGACTTTTTTCCCCAGGATAAGCAATAATAGAACATTTAATAAATATTTCTTGGATATTACCAATAAAATATTTACCAATAAATCAGTGGGGTATGATTTTTTACTAAATTTTATTATGCGAAAAATAAGAGATGACTTTGTAAACAATTACCCTACCAGGATTGATACCTTAAAAGCTTTTATGTTATTGAGTTATCTAAAAGAATTAAAAATATTAAAATTAAAAAAGGAGGCGAAAATGGAAACTGAAAACTTATTTATGCAGGGGAGTGAAGAAAAAGAAATAAAAGAAAAGGTCGAATTGTTTTTCAATAAATTTTCTGATTTCTTTAACAGTAATGCTAAGAAAGCAATCTTTTTAGAAGGGGTATTATCTCAATATCTATTAAACATTCAATACCAAGAAAGAAAAGCCACCCCCTTTAGAATAAAATTAAAAGGATTAAAATTGGATGAAAAGCAGATTAAAAAACTTCTACCGGAAATACAGAACAAATTAGAAGAGTACGGGAAAAATTTTTATCGTGATTTAGAATCAATTATTTCAAGCTATTTTGTTTCATCAGGAAGGGATTGGAATATTAGTAATGATGAGATTAGTTTTTATTTTGTATTAGGAATGAATCTATCTTATCAGTTTAAAAAAGAAAAAGATAATGGAGGTAAGGAAGATGAGTGAAATAAAAAATCGGTCGGAAATAGTATTTTTCTATGATATTAAGGATGCTAATCCTAACGGAGATCCCCTAGATGAGAATAAACCGCGTATAGATGAAGAAACCGGAATAAATATTGTAACTGATGTTCGACTAAAAAGAACCATCCGGGATTATTTAAATAATTTTAGAGGGGAGGAGATATTTGTTCGAGAAATTGCTGATGAGGACGGAATAATCCAAGATGCTAAACTCAGGGCAAATAATTTCTTAAAGAAAGATGATCTAAAAGAAAATAGTTTTAATAAACAAAAAGAAACTATTAAAGAGGCAATACTTGATAAGTGCATAGATGTACGTTTATTTGGTGCTACCATTCCTCTTGATATATCGGTAAAAGAAGGTAATAAAATGAAAAGTGTTACCGGCTCTATAGCTTTAACCGGTCCAGTGCAATTTAGGATGGGTCGTTCTCTTCATAAAGTAGAATTAAAACATATTAAAGGAACCGGGGCTTTTGCTAGCGGCAAAGATAAAAGACAAAAGACTTTTAGAGAAGAAGATATCCTCCCTTATTCTTTGATTTCTTTTTACGGAATAGTTAATGAAAATGCTGCTAAACATACACATCTTAGTGAGGATGATATTTCACTTTTATTAGAAGGCATCTGGAAAGGGACTAAAAATTTGATTTCCCGGAGCAAAGCCGGTCAGATGCCCCGATTACTTCTTAAAGTAAACTATAAAGAGGAGAATTATCATATTGGCGATTTAGATAAATTAATTACTATAAAAGGTTTGGAACAAATAAATCAAGAAAAGATTAGAGATATTAGTGATATAGAATTAGACGCTACTGAATTGATAAAAACTCTAAACAGCCATAAAGAAAAAATTGATAGTGTTGATCTGAAAATTGATGATAGAGTTAAGATTGACTTGGAGGGATTAGATAAAACAATAAAAATAAGCAAAATTGTTCTTTAATTATAAAAAGGGGATTTAGAAAATGGATAAAATGTTAGTTTTTGATGTATGGGGGGATTATGCCCATTTTAGAAGATTCTATACTACTACCTCTCCCCTTTCTTTTCCCATTCCTCCCCGGACCGCTCTTTGTGGATTAATAGGGGCAATGATTGGTTTAGAAAAAGAGGGTAATGATTATTTAAAATATTTTCCTACCGAATCCGCTCATATCGCTTTAAGATTATTGAATCCCATCGAGAAAACTGTAATTGCCGAAAATTTAATAAATACTAAAAATGCTCGTGGTCCGGGAATGAATTTAATTATTAATAGAACCCAGATAAGATTTGAATTTTTAAAAAATCAGAGATACAGGATATATTTTTGCTGTTCTAACGAAGAAGGCAATCTATATCAGAAGTTAAATTATAATTTAACTAATCATAAAACGAAATATACACCCTGTTTAGGCTTAAGTGAGAATATTGCAAACTTTAAATTTGTAGGGGAATTTGAAATTAATATTCTTCCTTGCAAAGATGATTATATTTCTATTGATACAGTATTGCCTTTACAGAAAACTTCAGAGAAAGAAGGAATAATGTTTGAGTCAGAAGGAGAGTATTATTCGATAAGGATGCCTGTAGAATTAAATACTCAGAGGGTTGTTATTAAATACCGGGATATTATCTTCGACCGTACTGGGAGGCCCATAAAAGCTAAATTAGTTGAACCTTACGGAAATATTAAGTACCCAGATAGGAGGGAGGAGAACATTGTCTTTATGGAATAGATTAAAATCACATCCAGATAAATTGTTAATAGACCATTTACAAAAGGTAGGAGATTTATGTAGGCAAAATTTATCCCTTAAAAAATTAAATTTAGATGGTTATATTGATTTTAATATCCTTAAAGATATTTCTTATCTAATTGGAGTGGCCCATGATTTTGGAAAAGTTACAAATTATTTCCAAGAATATTTAAAAGAAAAAGATGAGCTTAAAAAATTAGGGATGAAAAATAAGGCAGAGGTCCACCACTCCTTTATCTCTGCCTTATTCACTTATTACGTGGTAAAAGAATATTTGTTAGCCAAAAATTTATTAGCTGAAAGATATTATCACTATCTTCCGGTAATTAGTTTTGTAGTAGTTAAAAGGCATCATGGTAATTTAGATGATGCCTTGGACGAAGTTATCCTCGATTCCAAAGATGATAAAATTTTAGAGGAACAAATAAAGGTTATTAATTTTGATGGGACAAATAAATTGTATCAAGGGTTATTTTCTAAAATTAATTTCAGATTCAACTGTAATTTATTCCGGGACAATATTACAAATATTAAACCTATTTATATTTATGACGAAATTGATAGGTATGAAAAGGATTACATAAGAGATTTAAGCCATCAAGAAAAAAAATTAATTACTAATCTTGATGAAGAGGATACCCTTTTTTATTATTTTACAAGCATACTTTTATATTCTTTACTTTTGGATGCGGATAAAACCGAGGCAGCTAATTTACAAGAAATAAATAGAATTAAAATAGATAAAGATATTGTTGATGATTATAAATTACATTTATTTAAAGATATAAATAAAGAGAAAAAAGAGATAAATAAAATAAGGAATGAGATATATGATGAAACTATAAACAGTCTGGAGGGACTAAATTTAGATAAAGATAAAATATTATCTCTAAATGTCCCTACTGGTACAGGCAAGACCTTAACTTCTTTATCCTTTGCTTTAAAATTAAAGGCAAGAATAGAGGAGGAGGAGAAATATAGACCGAGGATTATTTATGCTTTACCCTATCTAAGTATTATAGACCAGAATTTTGCAATCTTTGAGGATGTTTTTAAACTATCCTTAAAAGGGGAACCCCCCAGCTCAGATTTATTGTTAAAACACCACCACCTTTCAGATGTAAATTATACAACATCTAATATAGGGGAAGAAGAATTTGAGAATCTCTCCCCAAAAGATATAGGTAAAGATTTATTATTAATTGAGGGGTGGAATTCAGAAATTATAGTTACTACTTTTATCCAGCTCTTCTATAGCTTAATTTCTAACCGAAATAAGGTTATTCGGAAATTTCATAATATAGTAAATAGCATTATTATCTTAGACGAAGTCCAGGCGATCCCTCATTGCTATTGGCTTTTACTAAATAAAATAGCCCATTTCTTAGCTGAAAAATTTAATATATATTTTATTCTAGTCACTGCAACCCAACCTTTGCTTTTTAACGAAAAAAATGAAGAAATAAAGCCTCTAATAAAAAATAAAGAAAAATATTTTAAGGCCTTGGATAGAATTGAATTGTTATTTAATTTAGAATCACTTTGTTTGAGTGATTTTAAAGAAATATTAGAAAAAGATTTAATCGATAATCCGGATAAAGATTTCTTGATTGTTCTAAATACCATAAATTCTTCTCAAGAAATTTATAGGTTTATCCAGGAACTGAAATTTAAAAATACAAAAAATTATTATCTTTCCACAAATGTAATTCCTAAAGCTAGGTTAGGAAGAATAAAAGAAAGCAGAAAAGAAAGTAGGGAGAGAAAAATTATAATTAGCACTCAGTTAATTGAAGCAGGGGTGGATTTAGATGTAGATATTGTTTATCGTGATTTTGCTCCCCTTGATTCGATTAATCAGGTGGCCGGAAGGTGTAACCGAAATTTTAGTCAAAACAAGGGATTAATAAAATTATTTATTTTAAAAGCAGAAGAGAAAAAGAAAGAATATTATCGGTATATCTATGATAGTTTTATTATTTCTAAGACTAAAGATGTTTTAAAAGAAGCAGGCAAAAAACAAATAGAAGAAAAAGATTTTTTATCTTTAAATAACCTATATTTTGATAAGGTAAATCAAGGTAAAGCAGATGACGAAGCTAAAGAAATTTTAGAAGAAGTTAAAAAATTAAATTTTGGGGGATTAAGTAAATTTAAACTCATTCAAGATACTTACCAAAAAGTAGACATTTTTGTAGAGGTAGACGAGAAAGGCCAGGAGATATATCAAAAATACAAAGATTTATCTCAGATAAAAGATTTGTTTGAGCGCAAAAATGAATTTTTAAAGATAAAAAAGAATTTCTATGATTATGTTATATCTGTTCCCTTCCAATATGCCACTGATTTTATTACCGGGGATAAAGGTATGGGCCATATTTCCTTGGAAGAGATAAAGCAAAACAATTATTATGATTCAGAAACTGGCTTTAAAAGGGAAAAGCAGTCTGAGGTTGGAGCATTAATTTGTTAAAAAAGGAGTTAAAATGAGATTAAAAACAATGTTACTAAAAATGGAATCAAACCAGCCGATAATGGAAGACACGAACAAACTACGTGGTTTTTTTGCCAGCAAGTTTAATAGTTATTTATTACTGCATAATCACTTAGGCAATAATAAATTTCTTTATCAGTACCCGCGAATACAATACAAAACTATTAATCATACGAAGATGGTTTTAGGACTAGCCGAGGGAGTAGATGTTTTACAAAACATCTATAATCAATATGATCAAATAATATTAGCCGGACATACTTATCAAATATATAGCAAAGAAATAATTTTAAAAGAGGAAGATTTTAGGGTAACTTCTGAAAATATAAAATATGAGTTTCTTATTCCCTGGTTTGCTTTGAATGAAGAAAATTATCAGAGATATAAAAAATATAATTATCCAGAGCGGACTGATCAATTAAGGAGTATCCTGATCCGGAATATTATGGCCATAGCTAAAACTTTTCAGTATTTTGTCGACTCTAAAATAATAGTAAACACTAACTTAAAAGAAAATCCGATTAAATTTAAAGGGGAGGATATGATAGGTTTTTTAGGGGCTTTCCAAGTAAATTTTAAACTCCCTAATTATATCGGTCTGGGCAAATCGGTCTCCCGTGGATTTGGGACTATTAAGAAGATAGATAAGTAGTTTATATACAAAACCACTACGGGAAGTTATTTGAGAAGTATAAGATGTGCGGAGTAAATATTGATATACGGAGTTCAAATAGAAAGGAGGGAGAAAATGAGTAAGATAGAGGTCACCGCTATAATAATTTTAATTATAACAATGATTTGCCTTATAGTTTTACCGAGATTGTATTACCGTAAAAAAAAACCTGTAGATACAATCGATTTAATCTATGCCATTTATATTACATCAGCAATACAGGTAGGATTACTAGGGGGGATGATAGTATTACTAATGGGACTGACAATATCCCTTCAAAAATAAATCATTATAGAGATTAAGAAGGAGGAAAAAAATTTAAAATAAAAAGGAGTATAACATTATTTAAATTAGAAAACGAAAAACATCCATTAAAACAAGGATTGAAACTATCAAGAACGTGGAAATGCTGACCGGCCTCTCCAAAGAGTGTTGGCGAGGGACATCCATTAAAACAAGGATTGAAACGTAATAAATGCTATTGACGAAGTCTCCAGAGTTACGTTGAAGAGGTAGATCCATTAAAACAAGGATTGAAATTAGATCCTTATTCTTATTCCGGCAAATCCTTGTCGGGGCGAAGAGGGACATCCATTAAAACAAGGATTGAAACCGCGTGCAGGGGGTAAATGATATCTGGTAGCTCCGTTGAAGAGGAACATCCATTAAAACAAGGATTGAAACTTGGGCTCGACTGGCTCTGATATCCTGCTCTTCTTTTGTTGAAGAGGAATATCCATTAAAACAAGGATTGAAACTCCCAGCTATCGAAAGATAACCATAATTCTTTAATTGTTGAAGAGGGACATCCATTAAAACAAGGATTGAAACACAGATGTTACTGAGGAATTGCTACATGATAATGCTGTGTTGAAGAGGGACATCCATTAAAACAAGGATTGAAACTAATTTTTTAAGGGCAGCAGCTTTGGTTGAAGCTGTGTTGAAGAGGGACATCCATTAAAACAAGGATTGAAACTTTCAGGAGCAGGAATTAAGGGCATTGAGAGCTTTAGTTGGCGAGGAACATCCATTAAAACAAGGATTGAAACTTATATTACAGATAAGCCCGGTTAAGTATATTCCTGAGTTGAAGAGGGACATCCATTAAAACAAGGATTGAAACTTATAACTTCAATAAATAAAACAACAGCTAATGCAATGTTGAAAAGGGACATCCATTAAAACAAGGATTGAAACCATAAAAAGGTCCGGGTAAGCAGCTTATTATTATTTGTTGAAGAGGGACATCCATTAAAACAAGGATTGAAACATTCTATGAGTCGTAAACCCCGTTTTGGACAAAGCGGTTGAAGAGGAACATCCATTAAAATAAGGATTGAAACGCGAAGACCGATAAGGAGATGTTCTTCCTTTGGTCTCGTTGAAGAGGGACATCCATTAAAACAAGGATTGAAACCGTGATGACCTTCGAATTGAGTCATCTCAGCATCCCGGTTGAAGAGGAACATCCATTAAAACAAGGATTGAAACGTTATTTATCCTAAAGCCATATATTGGATTGAGGAGTTGAAGAGGGACATCCATTAAAACAAGGATTGAAACGGACAGACTACCTTCCCCGAACTTGCTGGTAGTATCGTTGAAGAGGGACATCCATTAAAACAAGGATTGAAACAGGTAAACATAAAAAAGGTTGAGGAAAAAGATAAAGGTTGAAGAGGAACATCCATTAAAACAAGGATTGAAATCTAAATCCTCTACTATAAAGTATTTTTTACCCTGGTTGGCGAGGAACATCCATTAAAACAAGGATTGAAACCACAAATTAAGGGAAGAGGTATCTCCATTAGAAAAGGGTTGAAGAGGAACATCCATTAAAACAAGGATTGAAACGCAAAAGGAGTACCACTTGTAATAACAGTTCCTGTTGAAGAGGGACATCCATTAAAACAAGGATTGAAACTTTCTTTTGCTAATTGTATTATTCCAGATGTAGAAATTGTTGAAGAGGGACATCCATTAAAACAAGGATTGAAACATATAATAATCTGCTTCTGCGGGATATTTTGTCTCAAGTTGAAGAGGGACATCCATTAAAACAAGGATTGAAACACCGATCACGACCCGAGCGGTCTCGATATGACTCCGTTGAAGAGGAACATCCATTAAAACAAGGATTGAAACTCGTTAGACTGATCCCAAAAAGAGCCACCACCTAAGGTTGAAGAGGAACATCCATTAAAACAAGGATTGAAACTGTATTTAACAGAAAGGGACTTCTGTCAAATATAAAAAACCTTTAAATATAAGGGGTTTGATAGGCTCAAAAGAGGATAATCTCTAATTCTTGATATTTTACTTTACCTATGATACAATACATTCAAAAATTAAAATATAAGAGGGTATTTAAAATCAAAAGGTAAAAATCAAAAAAAGCCTTAAAAAACAAGGATTGCAGAGTTTTTTTAGGGACTTTTCGGGGTCTTTTCAAAGATTAAAGTTAAATGCAATATGTTAAATACCCAAAAGGGGTGTTAGAAGATGGGGAATGTAGAACCGATCCGGGACCTTAACCGGGTACAGAGGATTAAGGGAAACTTGAAGAGGAAGAAGAATCCCCGGGATTTACTCTTATTTACTGCCGGGATTAATTTAGGCCTGAGGATTTCGGACCTGCTGAGGTTAAAGGTGGGAGATGTCAAAGACCACAAGGGGGATATCCGGGACTTTATCTATATCACCGAGCAGAAGACCAAAAAGCAGAGGAAGATCGCTTTGAATGATGGGGTCAGAGAGGCCTTGCAGATTTATTTTGATAAGAGCGGGGTCTATGATCTGGATAGATATTTATTTACTTCGGAAAAATCTAGGAAGAATATACCCCTAAACCGGGTCCGGGCCTGGCAACTGATTAATGAGTGGTGCCGGGAAGTAGGCATCGAGGAGAGAATCGGGACCCACACCTTGAGAAAGACCTTAGGCTATCAGATGAGAAAGAAGGGGATCGCTATCGAGGTAATTCAAGCGATTCTAGGCCACTCTAACCCTAAAGTTACCTCACGCTATATCGGGATATCTGACGATGAGTTGGAAGAGGTCTCTAAGAGTTTTATTCTGTAGAGAGCTAATAAGGGCAATAAGGAAGACCTGGGGCTATCAGGCTAAAAAGCAGGGGGTCAGTATCGAAAAGATAAACGAGAAGCTTGGCCATAAGAGCGTAATCGTAACTAAGAGATATATCGGGATTAGTCAAGAAGAAATAAATCTTTTAGAAGAGGAAATCTGTATCTAATTTAATATTTTACCTAAAGAAGTGTCACAGGTTATGACACTTATCTAGATTAAGAGGCAAGTTTTTAGCGAAAAAACCGATTATACGCTTATGATTGTACGTTAATTACATTTGACCCCCCTTAAAAGCGAAATTTGAAGATCTAAAGAGGAAAGATAACGATGGAAGAATACAAAAATCTTAAAACTCATTTTGTGGGTAAGAGATGGTGGGCTCGTCGTCTTTTTGACTTTGTGAATAATAAAATCGAAGCTCTTGGCTCAGATGTTAAAATGAGTGTCACCAAAGCCTACATAGGTTTTTCTCGTTCTCGATGTTTTGCTACAATCTATGTTTGCACTCCACATATTAAGATAGAATTTGCCGCTGACGAAGGTCTTCACAGTGAAAGACTGTACCTTATTGAGAGCTGGAGATGGAATGGGTGGATAAACCGAGGCGTAAAATTAAAATCGATTGAGGATGTTGATCAACAAATATTGAAATGGCTAAAAGAAGCTTATGAAAGGTCTTAGAACATTTTGAGGAGGATAGGAAAATGAGTTATAAATCTGTATGGGACTTCGGTAGAGCAGGGAAGGCTAATTATAGCGTTCATGGGATTGAGGATTATCCAAGTAAAATTCGCCCCATGGTATTCGCTAAGGTAGTAGAAAGATTCTCAAAGCCTGGTGATATTATTTTAGACCCATTCTGTGGGTGTGGAACTCTCCCGGTTGAAGCCAAGATTCAGGGAAGGAGCTCCATCAATTACGATATAAATCCATATGCTGTAGAACTGACCAAAAAGAAACTGGATAAGCTCGATAAGAACGAAACGATAAAGCTGACTCAGGATTTTATTACAGACTGCCAGAAGGAACTCACTAATACTAATGGCATAAGGAAATTCAAGAAAATTCAGATTGAAAAGGAAATAAATAAACTTCAGAAGAGACTAAATGAGCTCGATAATCCTACTTCTATTTACTACGAGACTACCCATATTGTAAAGGTCCACGACGCCAGAGATCTAAATTTACCCAAAGAAAGTGTAAATGCTGTGATGACCGATATCCCTTATGCCAATATGATCCAATATTCAAACTGTCCTGGGGATTTAAGTTTAATAGTAGACTATTCAGCCTTTTTGAAAGAGTTAGAGAAAGCACTTAAGAATGCGGAGTTATCCTTAAAAAAGGGGGGGTATTTTGTAATCTTTTGTGCCGATTACAGGATAGGGGCGTCAAGAAAGATATTACCGGTTCACGTAGATGTAATAAACATCATGAGAGGGTTCGGTCTTACATTATTCGATACTTACATTTGGCGATATTACAGAAGTGGGAGTTTTAGGCCATTCGGGAAGCAACCTTATCAGGCCATGAATGTTCACATTTATATCTTAGTTTTTTATAAATCGGGAGGTGAACAGTTAAATAAAGCTAACCGGTCTGTAAGGTATAGACCCAGACTTAAACAAAAGATTGAGAAGAGCAGTAAATTAAACAATTTTAAAAATTCTATTTAAGGAGGTATTTATGGGAGCGCACGTCTTTGTTGTAGACAAATTTTCATTTCCAGTGCATCGATCAAAAGGATTTTGTGGAGTCAAAAATCCCCGCCATGAAATGACGAGACAGGGTCTGTATGCGGATATAAAGGCTATAAGAAAAGGGGACCTAGTTTTCTTCTACCACCGAAGGGTTAACGAACTACCAGAAGAAAGGGGATTTAGGGGTTACTTTAAGGTTATTTCAGATTCTTTTTTCGACAATACAGATATAGAATGGTCGGAAAACAAGGTCTTGGGCAGTTGCCCAACATGTAAGAGCTGTTACTCTGAAAAAGAGGTTACTTGTCTAGCATGCGGGAACAAACTGCCCCTTATTACCATTGGGAGATGGCAGTGTACAACTCAGCATATTTTACCTAATAGAATTTTGATTGAACCTGTTGAATATTTTGAAAAGCCTGTAGATGATAACACGGCGTATCTTAACCATACTAACCACGGCATGTTATGGACAATGCTTTTCCGCAAAATATTCGGACCTGGAAGAGAGAGAAGTATCGCACATATCTTGCCAGAAGAAGCCGAAAAACTAATAAGGTTAGTCCGGAGGATTAATGATGATTCTCCTACGACTTTTCCTTCCTCCCCATACCCGAGCACCAACAGACAGGCGATTACCGTAAATATAGGCACAGGCGGTGAGGTCCCATATGAGTCTGCTTTAGAAGCCTGGTTGATGGAAAATATAGATAAAGAAATTCCGGTTCTCTCCGAAACTATTCCCAAGCAAGATATGGAGTTCTTTGGAAACAACATCTTATATGGGATTGGTGGGGATAAGATTGACGGTTTGGTTCTCTATAAAAGAGATATCCGTTATAAGGTGATAGCCATTGAACTAAAAAGGGGGAAGATAGGGGCGGAGACGATAAAGCAAGTAGACCGCTATTCATACTGGATTGCTCAGCTTTCTACCGCTAATGCAGAACCGAGACCCAAATCTCTTTTAATTCAGCCCCTAGTGATAGGGTATGAAATATCGAGGGATACACTCCTCATCTCAGAAAGGAGACAAGACAAGAAACTCACAATACCTTATCCGGGAGAACCATGTGAGGTTATAATTAAACCGCCGATTTTGCTAACCTATGAAGTCAGAAACAGAACTATTGAATTTAGAACCAGAAGATTTATTGTATAAAAAAGGCAAAAAAGAAAGGATAAAGTTAATGGGTAAATTAGTAAGCGGTCTCTATAAGCTGGCCAGGGTAGCCAATGATGTTTCAAAGGTATTAAGCGGTGATCCTAAGAAGATAGCCAGGAGAATCAAAAACAAGATTATCGGCAGGAAAATTATTAAAAAAATATGGTAGTTAAAGGATATTTAAAAAGAGTTCAAAATGGCCAAAGAAAGACTTTCTAAATTGCAGAAGTGGATTCTAAAAAAATGTTATGAGCAAGGTAAAAATCATTACTCTACTGATGATTATTCTATCGCTCGCATTACTTTAGTAATCTGGCGGACTAAGGAATATCTCGAAACAGAAGAAGTTAAAAAATATTTTGAAGAGGTCGGAAAAGCATATAAAAGATATATCAACGAGGAAAAAAAACAAAAGTGGTTTAGATATAAGTTTGAAATTTCTACTACTAACAGCATAAAGAATCTATATTCTAAAGGATATATTAAAGTTGAGAAACGCTGGCTTGTTATTAAACGTGTAAGACTTACGGATAAGGGAATAAAGGCGGTAAAAGAATCTCTTAAAATTAAGAAAAGAGAAGTTAATGATAAGAGATAAAGGAGTTAAAAAATGGTAAAAGAAAGTAATAGAACATTTAGTTTGCAACAGTTTTTATTAATATTTTTCTTCTCTGTTGTAATTACCATAGCGACAATTTTTATAACTTATCAGAGCCTAAGCTCAAAAATGAGCGAATTAAATAGAGAAATGGGAGAAGTGAGAATAGAAATAGGAACTGTGAATAATGGTTTTGAAAAGATTGAAGCTAGACTTAGTAATATTGAAGGAAAATTAAATATTTTTAAATTCTGATAAACATTGATTTATTACTCGGAATAGTCGAGGATTTTGGTTTTTCTAAAGAAGATATTGCAGAGAAAAGGCTTTAAAATAACTCGGTGATTCGGACTTTTTGACGAGAGTCCTCTGGATTGCTGTTTACCCTGCTCTCCGGTTTGTGGCATTACTAGAGAGCAGGGGTTATTTAATAGGTGGTGGTGTTATGGTACTCATTAGAAATATAAGAGAAGATGACGCAAAGAAATTCCTATCTATGTTAATTCAATTAGACAATGAGACTAAATTAATGTTATACGAACCGGGAGAGAGAAAAAGAGATATTGATAAAATAAGGTCAATAATAAAAGATGCACATCCCTCTTCATTTATATATGTAGTAGAAGATGATAGAAAATTAGTTGGGTTTTTATCAGCGAAAAGAGGACATACAAATAGGATGAAACATCGTGTTTATATCGTCATTGGAATAATGAAGAGTTATACCGGAAAAGGAATTGGAAGAAGACTTTTCAACGAATTGGACAATTGGGCGACAGATAACGGTGTTACAAGGCTTGAATTAACGGTTATGAAACATAATGAAAGGGCAATTAGTCTATATAAAAAAATGGGGTATAAAGTTGAAGGAGTAAGGGAAAAATCTGTTGTTGTTAATGGGGATTACGTTGATGAATACTATATGGCTAAAATAATAGAATAATTATTATTTTCTGCATATCAGATTCGATATTAGCATTCACATAATAACCCTAACCGACCAAAAAGGCAGGGGAGGAAAAATTACTCCCCAAAAAAAAGAATTAAAGTAGCTTTGAGGGAGTGGGTAAGAAAAAAGTTTAGAGATTATTTTTAACTTAAAAGGGAATATAATTATTCTTAGGACTGTAGGAGAGCATAAAATATTAGATAGACCATAAAAGGATGACCTCGTAAAATGGAAAACTAAACATAGAAAAATAGGCTGTGTACTTATTATAATTAGAAATATCATTTTAGCACAAATGTATGGAGGGAATATGAAAGGAAGGATAAAAGCCGGCGAAGGAGCATTGATAGGAAATGCTGGTGAATATTATGTAATGGCTGAATTATTGAAACGAGGCATAGTTGCAGCTCTCGCTCCACGAAATGCTCCTTCATTCGATATTTTAGCAACAAGAGGTAATCGCACTATAAGAATTAGAGTTAAAACAAAATCTCAAGAGTATCCAATTTGGCAATATTCTGTTAAGAAGAATGGTAGCATCTTTCGCGATCTTTCTGAACATAGAGATTTTACCGTTTTAGTGGATTTGGCTATGGCAACTAAAGACTTAAAATTCTATATAGTGTCAACCTGCCGAATTAATAAATTGTTAAATAAAGATTTCGAGGAGTGGGTAAACACCCCTGGTAAAAATAATCGACCTCACAATCCGGAAAATAAAAAAAGAAATTTAAGCCAGGAAAAATATGCCCAGGAATTAGGCAAATGTCTAGATAAATGGGAAAAATTATGGTAATGAATCTTAAGAGGTGATATAAATGGAAATATTAGGATACTCGGAAAGAGGATTAATTAACTCATTATTCTATGAGCTGAAATATTCACCGGATAATTTACAGCTGCTTAATAATCTTTTATCTTTAGTCTCTTTTCCTTATCGGACAGTCAATCTTCAGATATCCGAAGCCAAGATATTGATCGAACAGTCTTTTTCTGATTTTGGAGATGCCGACTTAGTGCTATTGGTCAATAATCTTAGGAGCAAACAGGTTATTTTTATTGAAGCGAAGGTTAAGACTTGCCAAAGGGCTTGTTGGAACATTTTTGAAGAGTTCAAAGAGCTTAAGAGGGGAATAGAAGAAGAGAAAGTAAGTTCCTCTAATCTATTTGTTCAGCTTTATCATAAGGTTCGTCTCATAAAAGCATTACAAACCGGTGGCATAAAACAGCTTCAAAATGGAGTGCAGTTCCCGAGATGTTCTTCGAAGAGCCACAGAAAAATTGGAGACAATAAAGTAGTTTTAAATGCTGTAGATCAATTGATAGGTTATCATAATGAGGCATTGTTTATTGCATTACTACCCGAGGATGACTCTAATCTTAGGAATTTTTATAATAGTACTTTAAAGGATTACGACCCCGGGGGATTCCAAGAGTGGGCCATTAGAGATTGGGGTTATATTTCTTGGATGCGGGTTGAAGAGTTTTGCAGGAAAAATAATTTAAAAGGAACATTAAAAAATTTTAAGTGGAATGAGGGGCAAATTTATTAGAAA
>JABUBM010000127.1_pt1 | contig 16650 bp, 17 predicted proteins | sample 7240321 | NCBI WGS metagenome assembly JABUBM01 (sample SAMN07256344, study PRJNA390944) | subsurface metagenome | isolation source: Methane hydrate marine sediment | place: Pacific Ocean: Eastern North Pacific, ODP site 1244 | collected 2002
ATATGCTTCCACCAGGTATTGGCATAATACAAAGTGTTGCACCTAGCCATATTGCTCCGGTAGCTAATGTGACAATTAAAGGTGGAAAGCCTCCTTTAGAAATAATTAATCCATTAATTAAGCCAATTGTTAATCCTGCCAATAAAGGAACAAACAGCCATAAAATTAGATTTAGCGGTGTATCAGGAGAGGGCAAACTCGCAGCAATCACATTAGTCATACCAATAATAGCCCCTATAGAAAGGTCTATTCCACCAGCAAGTAGTACAAAGGTTTGTGCTAATCCTGCAAAGATTAAAGGTGTAACCCTTGTAAATAGATTTACATTATTGTTCCATGTAAAAAAAATAGGTTCAATAACCCCTGCAATAATATAAATACATACAACAATTAGATAAATAGGAATGTATAAACGAATATTTTGTTGTTTTTCTTTCATTATTTTATTCCTGCCAATAGATTAATATTACTTACAGATGCTTTCATAATATTCTCTTCGGTTATTTTTTCTCTTTCTAAGCTTGCTGTAAAAAATCCATGATTCATTATTAAAACCCTGTCACATATGCCAATAAGTTCTAACATTTCACTGGTATATAAAATTACCGCAACCCCTTTTTTCGCCAGTCTTCTAATCAATCTATATATTTCTTGCTTTGTTCCCACGTCCACTCCTTTTGTAGGTTCTAACATCACTATAACTTTTGGGTCGGCAAGAAGCCATTTGGCTAAAACCAATTTTTGCAAATTTCCTCCGCTTAAAGATTGAGCCATTTGGCCGAAAGAAACCAGTTTAATTGAAAGGTCACTTGAAATATTTTCTACAACTTCTCTTTCCCTTTTTCTTTTTACCAATCCCCAAGATTGTCTTATATCTATCGTCGCTGCAGCAATATTTTGAAGAATTGATAAAATTAAAAATATACCTTCTTCATTTCTATTTTCAGGAATTAAAAAAATCCCGCTTCTAATTGCTTGGATAGGATCTCTAACTTTAACCTTTTTACCAAAAACGGTCATTTTGATTCCTGTGCATCTCCCTAATCCGAATATCGATTGAAGCAGGTCTATCTGCCCTTGACCTTGCAGCCCACCTATCCCTAAAACTTCACCTTTCGATAATGTAAAAGCTACTCTCTTTTTAGACTTTTTTAATATTCCCTGAAAAGAGAATATCTTTTCTTCTTTACTGATTTTATTTGTTTTTGAAGGGAATATCTCAGAAAATTCCCTTCCAACCATTGCTGAAATAAGTTTATCTTCATTAAAACAATCTGCTTTTTCTGTAATAACAACTTGCCCGTCTTTCATAACAGTAATCACATCAGAAATATCTAATACTTCTTTTAACCTATGAGAAATAAAAATAATTGTTTTTCCCTTCTCTTTCAGATCCTTTAAAATCTTAAACAACCCATTAACTTCATCTTTAGAAAGAGCTGCGGTTGGTTCATCGAAAATTATTATTTCTGGATTTTGGGTTAACACTTTTGCTATCTCTACCATTTGCCTGATAGCCATAGGGAGAGCGCTAACCAGTTCATTCGGATCAATATCAACTCCAATTTCGTTTAAAATTATTTTGCTTTTTTTATTTATTTCCTCCCAATCGATAAATCGTCCTCTCTTTAACCAGATTCCCATATAAATATTCTCGGCAATGGTTAAATCCGGAAGTAAGGATAATTCCTGATATACAATACCAACCCCTGCTTTTCTTGCTTCCCTGTAATTTCGAAAAGTTCTTTCTTTATTGCTTATTAATATTTGTCCCTTATCGGGCCGATGAACACCTGCCAATATCTTCATTAATGTACTTTTTCCAGCACCGTTTTCACCAACCAAACCATGAATTTCGCCTTTTTTGCATACAAAATCAACCTTATTCACTGCTACTGTTCCGGGGAAAGACTTTACAACCCCACTAATTTTCAACAAATGTTTCTCTGGAGATATATCTGTAATCATTATATGTTCTCCTGTTTTACGTAAACACTCTAAACTAAGCGTATATAGGAAAAGGGAGAGGGGTTCCTCTCCCTTTTTCAAAAATGTCTTATGGAATTATCTCTCAAACATCTCTTTAACAATATCTTCAGGAAGTTTTGAGTTACACCAGAAACTATCAGGAAGATCTGGTTTTACATACTGATCAAGAGTATCTGAAGTAATTGTTGGAATAGGAATAACCGTCTCTTTTTCAAATGATTTTCCAGTAAGAGCATCCAGTGCAACTTCCATTGCTTTTGCACTACACCAAGTAGGCATACTTGTACCTATTGAATCAAAATCAGGATATTTTCCGGCACGTAATTCGGCCCAAATTTTCAAGAAACCATTGCCGTCTTCTCCGGTTACTGGAGGCGGTTTTAATCCTTTTTCTAAATAAGCTTCTATTACCGCTTCTGACATTGCCCCTCCTTGTGACCAGACACCTTCAAGCTTTGGATATGCAGCAAGTAAATTTTCCATTGCTCTTTTTGCCTTTGCATAATCCCAATCAGCATATACTACCTGTGCAATTTTAATATCGGGATACTGATCAAAAACACTTTTGGCTCCTTCAAAACGTTCTGCAGAAATCGCTGTTCCTTTCATGCCGTTAAAGGCAATAATTTCTCCTTTTCCACCCATTGCTTTTACTAACCATTCACCTTGAGTCCGTCCAAACTCCTTTTGATCAATGATGATATGAGCTGTAACATTATCAGTATATACTAGGTTATCAAAGTCCACTACAACAATTCCGGCAGCCATTGCTTTTCCCACAACCGGAACCAGAGCTTTTGGCGAAGCAGCAGTTATAAGTATCGCATCAACCTTTTTTACAATTAAATCTTCAATGTCTGAGATTTGCTTGGATATATCTCCTTCTGCCTCTGTCACAATTAACTCTTTTACAAGATCCTTATGTTGACTAGCGAAATATTTTGCTTCTTCTATCATCTGCACACGCCAAGAATTTCCAAGACTAAAATTGCTTAAACCAATAACAAAAGGTCCCTCTTTCGCTAATCCACAAGCTGAAAATACTACACTAATTAAAATAAACACCAAAACAAAAATAGTAATTTTCTTAAACATTTTATACCTCCATAATTTTTTATTTTTTTGTTTAAATTCCTATCATTACTAAAAAATATTTATTCCCTTGTCAATCCTCCTTTCTTTTTTAAAAATAGTCACCATTAGCTATCCATCCGCCATCGACCGTTAATGTTGTTCCAGTTATATAGCTAGAGTTGTCTGCAGCTAAAAACACTGCTGCAGATGCAATTTCTTCGGGTTTACCTATGCGTTTAAGTGGAATTCTTTTATTCATTCTCTTTTCTATGTCTGGATCATTTTTAAAAACCTCAAAGGTAGGTTTAGTAGCCGTGACCCCCGGGGCTATACAATTTACCTGTATTCCATATTTTGCAAGCTCAATACCCAGTACTTTTGTGAGCATAATTACACCGGCTTTTGCCGTGCAGTATGCCACGCTTCCCTCTGCGCCTACTATTCCCATTTTTGATGAAATAGTAATAATTTTACCAAATTTCTGTTTTTTCATTACTTCTGCTACTTTTATACTAGTTAAAAAAGTAGAGGTGAGATTAATTTTAATCATTCTTTCCCAATCTTCTAAACTTGTTTTAAGGGCATTAAATTCCTCGTGCTTTCCGACTGTGCAAACTACAATATCAATCTTATGATATGTATCAAGTGTGGTATCGATAATACTGGATACACCTTTTGGGGTAGAAACATCATCAATAACATAAATGGCTGAACCGCCTTGAGCTTTTATCTCATTGACTACACTTTTCGCTTCATCTATAGATCTCGAACCATTAACGACAACATTGGCACCTTCTTTAGCATATCGAATTGCAATCGCCCTACCTATTCCTCTTGTGGAGCCAGTTACAAGGGCTACTTTGTTCTTTAAAGCATTCAATTGTTTTCTCCTTTTTTTTAAATGAATTATTAAAAATCGGTAAGAGCAATTGCCCTGCAAGGAGCGCCATCTCTCCCTTTTAATTTTATTGGCAATGCGCTTATAAAAAAATATTCATTCTTGGGAATTAATTGAAGATTCTTTAAATTTTCTACGATTGGTATTCCCGCTCCCAATAGAAGATGATGATTAGTGTTGTCTTTTGTTCCTACAGGGTCAACCGCTGTTGCATCAGTCATGTATGCTCTAATTTTTTTGTTTATCAGCCAATTTACAACTTCTTCAGAGGGAAATGGGTATTTTTCATTGTATAGCTTGGTCTCCGCAAATTTTTCTATCCCGGTTTCTAATATGAAAATTTGATCCTCTTCAAGTTGAAATTCCGAGGAGACTATATCGTCTAAAGTTATTTCTTGCCCTTCCGGTTCTTTCTTATATCTAAAAATATTCGCTCTCCCAAATAATCTCTGTAACGGTATTTCGTCTACACAAGCAACATCATCTAAAAAATGTTTAGGTGCATCAATATGTGTTCCGGTATGTGTAAGCATGGTTAATTTGGTTAAATTATAACCTTCCGAATTGACTCGTCCCAGCCATTGAAAAACAGGTCTTTCCATTCCGGGATAGACAAGCATATCGCTCCTCAACGTATAAGTTAAATCAATTATTTTTGGTTCTTTCATTTCCATTTATCACCTTCTCTTATTTTACAATTTTTTAGTATGGTTTCAGGGATTGCCGGACCAGGACAACATCCTTTTATATGAATTGTTCTTGGGTCATTTCTATATTTGTTTGGTGGACAATCTCCAACAACAAAGTAGGGTCCTTCTTTTAAATGTTTTTCATAATGAATATCATCAGCATTGAAACCAAGCATAAAAGTTGGTTTGCCCACATTTTTATTAATTTCTTCCCATATTCTATCTCTCTCCCAAAAAAGTGCCGGGCCCATAAACCAAGCAAAACAACCTTCGCAAAGTCCTCCCAAAATAATATTACATGGAAACCTATTATATAAAACACTCACAGGTTTTTTAACATGAATCGTTCCCTCAGTAGGATTTTGACCAATAATCTTTATTCTACTTTTCTCTATCTCCCCTATACCATCAAAATATGCGGTCCAATCAAATATAAGGTCACTTCTATTTATGCCAATTAACTCAGAAGCTATGGAATCAAGGGCAACTGGATCATTCGAAGACAATAGTGCTCCTAAATATTTGGGAGTTGATAAATCAGGGCCATCGCCTTCTCCAACAATAATCGCATCGGCAAAACAAAGTCTTTCTGGTAATACCCGGTGCATTTCTGAAACCAATTTTGGTAAACGCGTCTGGTGGAATTTTAAGCGGATATCTTGAGGAATAAAGCCAACCCAATTCTTAACACAACAGGTCATTGCAGCAATCCTATGGGTTTTTAATTTGGCAAAATTAATAATGCAATCTGCTTCTAAGGCCTTTCTAGGAACTGAAATATTTTCTATCATGTCGCTATTGGGTAATTTAATTATGGTTCTTTCCGATTCATCATCGATATTTACAAATTCCCCTCCAGATTTTTTAATTGCAATATCCATACCCGTTGCTTTAAATGCTTCCTTAGCTCTTAAATAGCTTACGGGCGAGTCGCCTATATATACTTTTTTTACACCCCTCTTTTTTAGATGTTTAGTTAAACTATATATCAACTTGGGCTCTGTAGTTATACTCTCTTTTGCTGATGCCCCCATAATAACGTTAGGCTTAATAAAAACATTCCCACTCGAAGGAACCTTCACTCCCTTAGATTCCAAGTTAACAATTGATCGTGAAATCATTTCGTTAAAATCAATTTCGTTATAGATAGAAGTTTTTGATTTTACTATTGAAACCACTGATAAACTTTTTTGTTGCATATAATAAAAACTCCCCGAAAATTGATTAATTTGTCCTGGCTTCAAGATGTGGTTACAAATTGAGATTCCAAAACCTCCTTATCGACATCTTAAAAAACAGTTACCAGAGGTTGACAGCAATATCAGATTTTTGATACCAATAATGTTAGATAAGATGTCGGTAGAGAGATTGGCAGCTGGAGTGATACAATGTCCTGGCGCAGCACCTTCTCCACCGCCTTTTTGTCTCCGATTGATTCTGGTATTTTTACCCCGTTTAGAGAAAGTTCTCTAACTGGGTTCATCTTACAACTTTCTAATCCTTGTATCAAATCCCTTGAAAAATGTTATACTATCGAAAAATGGTTGGTGTCAAGAACTTATGAGGACTTTTCTTACCTCAAAGAAATTATTTGATTTTAATTCACGAAAAGAAAAACAGATCCTTATGAAATTTAATATAAAATAAATAATAATCCTACTAAACTATTTTCTGAAATAAACATAGCCAGGTTAACTGCAGTCTTTGTATTGGTAGAACCCACATGAACTCCTAAGCTTATCTTACCATCTATTTTCTTTGTTGCTATTTCAGCTACTTTTTTTTTCTGATCAGCCTCCATTTATGAATTTTGAAAGAAAATTCTCGTAAATTTTCTAACTTCATATATATGCCAACTATAACTATGACTATTAAACCCTGTGCAATTAGTTTACCTGATTCACCTATTCCCACCATAGTTAATATACTGAATAGGATTTTCAATCTAATCCACCTCGAGCCCCGGTAAAAACCGTTCCACCAATAATGACAGCAGCAATAGATGCCAATGTATACTCAGAGCCAAGACCTCCCCCCCTATAGGTAAGCTCAGGCACACCGGTATATCCTAACAAAAATAGCCCAGCAATAGCTGCAAACATGCCACTAATTACATAAACTAAAAAAGTTACTCTCTTATTCTTTATACCTGAAAGATAAGACGCTATTGGATTGCTTCCTATTGCATAAACTGCCCTACCAAATACAGTCAGGCTCATTATAACTGCCATTATTATAGTAAGAAAAATCCATATAATAATTAGAATGGGAATATTACCTACCTTTTCAACGCTTAAATATCTGAGAATCGGTGAAGCAAAACCTCTTGTTTTGGCAAAAATAAAAATACTACCTGTAAGTATCGTCATCATTCCCAAAGTCATTATAAATGGCGGAATCCTCAAAAAGGCTACCCCTGCTCCATTTATTGCACCAATTAGAAGTCCCAGCCCCAGGCAGATTAAAATCGGTATTATTCTATTTTCGCCGCCTAAGAGCATAGCTCCAACTGCATCTGCCAGAAGCATAGTTGCGCCTACAGAAAGGTCTATTCCGCCAGTAAGAATAACTATGGTCTGCCCTATAGCAGATATTCCAAGTATTGATGTGTCATGCATAACTGTTAATAAATGCTTGATTGTGAAAAAACCTGGCTTCAAAATTCCCGCAACTAGAATTATAACAACCAGCATGGAAAACAAAATAATTGCTTGTAAGACATCCTTATTTATATTCCTTCTTTTTAATCCTATACTTGTCATTCTGCTACCTCCTTTTCTTCCCTTACTCCAAACATCCTGATTGCTACTATTATTAATAATAACAACCCTTTCGCAACATAGGTATACCAGATATTTACCCCAGCCATATTAAAAATCCTCCCCAAGGAAGTAAGAATTAAAACTGCACCAATTGTTCCCTTATAATCTCCTCTCCCTCCAGCAAGGATTGTCCCACCCATGACAACTGCAGTTATAGAATCAAGCGGATATAAAGCCCCGACAGTCGCATCGCCGCAACTAATTATCGCGCAAAGAAAAAGTCCGGCAATAGCTGCAGTAAAACCACTTATGGTGAATACTGCAGTTCTGATTAAAGTCACATTAATCCCAGATCTGTAAGCAATCACATCATCGTTTCCAACCGCATAGACAGCCCTGCCAAAATTGGTTCTCTTTAGTACAAATTCACCCACCAGTAAAACAATTATTAAAATAAATAATGGAGTCAATAAAATAGGACCAGTTTTTTTCAATAAAAAATTAACATATCCTGTAGGGATATATCCCCCAGGATAATTTCTTATTAGAAGTCCTACACCCTGGCTAATAGCCATCATACCAAATGTCATAATAAATGAATCTATCCTAAATCTTGAAACACAAATGCCATTTATAAAACCAAGAACTGTACCTGAAAGAAGTGGGAATAATATCCCAATAAATAAATTATTCTTCATAATTACTGAAGCTATAACTGTTGATAAAGCTAGGATACCACCAACTGACAGGTCAAATCTTCCAGTTAAAATCACTAAATTCTGACCCAATGCTACAAGGGCCAAAGGAACTGAAAATACAATTATAGTCATAAAGACACTCATCTGTCTGAAATAAGGAGTTATCAGACTAGCTATAACCCATATCACAATCATTAATATATATATATACCATTCTCCAACTATTTTTCTTGTTTTCATTCCTAAGTTACTCCTGCAGAAGCTTTTAATATTTTCTTTTCCAACATCTTACTATCTTCGGATCCTATATTGCTGAACTCCTTAACTATCTTTCCTTCACTTATTACTACAACCCTATCAGGAAGATTTAAAATCTCGACCATATCAGATAAAACCAGCAGAATACTTTTACCTTCATTGGCTAATCTTCTTAATATATGATAAACTTCTGACTTTGCTCCCGTATCCAGCCCTCCAGCAGGATCATCACATAATAGAAGATCCGGTTGAGTAAGTAACCATTTGCTGAATACCACTTTTTGCTTATTGCCCCCACTAAGATTACCTACCTCGGTAGCTAGTGAGGGGGCTTTGATATTCATTTTTGAACTGATATCACTTACTTCCTTTTTTTCCTTGCTTTGAATTATAAATCCGGCTCTTTGTCTTTTACCTAAACTGGGTAGGGCTATGTTCCTGCGTATACTATGAGTAAAACAAAGTTCATCTTCTCTTCTGTTAGAAATAAAGGCTATCTTTTCCATCTTTGCTTTAACTGGATTATTAACTATCACCTCTTTATTATTAATGAAAATTTTGCCACTGTTTTTAGGAACTATTCCAAAAACTGCTTTGAGTAATTCACTTTGTCCATGTCCTCTTAATCCAGCAAGGGCAACTATTTCACCCTTAGCTATATCCAAATTTATATTTTTCAATTTCCCTTTGGTAGTTAAATTTCTTATCGAAAAGATTACTTTTTTTTCTTTTCTACCAACACTTATTCTTTTTGGAAAAACTTCACTCAATTTTTTACCCATCATTAGATTTACTAATCCTTCTTCCGTTGTATCTTTCAACTCTAGTTTTTGCACCACCTTACCTTCTTTTAAAACTAATGCAGTATCAGCAATATCAAAAACTTCTCTTAATCTGTGGGAAATAAAAATAACAGTCTTTCCCTCATCCCTTTTATTTCTAATTATTTCAAACACCTTAGCTACACCTTCATAGTCAAGAGCAGCAGTTATCTCATCCAGAATTATTATCTTAGGATTGTGTCTCATCATTTTGGCTAATTCTATTAATTTTCTTTGTGCCGGACTTAGGAATCCAGCAAGTTGTCTTATATCAATTTCGATTTTTAAATCATTTAAAATTTCTTCAGCAGCTTTAAAAAGTTTAGAATATGATAATATTCCTCTATGCTTGAACTTTCCTTGTTCACCAAGAAATATATTCTCTGCCACACTCATATATTTAATTAGGTTTGGCTCCTGGAAAACAGCACCAATACCATATTCTTTGGCTTTATGAACACCTATAATATTAACCTCGTTTCCCTTTATAAAGCATTTTCCCTCATCTGGCTTTAGAGCACCCATTAAAATGGAAACAAGCGTCGATTTCCCGGCACCATTTTCTCCAACAATTGCACTTATCTCACCCTTGCTAAAACTAGTATTAACCTTATTTAATGCCTGAACCCCAGGAAAAAACTTACTTATGCCTTCAATCTTTAAAATTTCGCTCATTTATTAAATCGCTCTTTCTTGATAATTTTTTATTTATCTATACACATTTGCGAATTCTTTTATTTAAGCTGCCCTTTTATTTTCAAATTTAATAAAAGGGCAGCTTTCTACTTTCTTATGATTACTTCTCAATTATCTGAAGAAAAACTTACTTAAACATTTCATTAATTTTTTCATCAGACAAAGTAGTGGTAAGCCATGATAAATCTGATATTTCTGGATTGACAATTTCTGCAATTTCATCAGGACCATAGAACGGTGATGGAACCATTACATATTTCTCAATATATACTCCTCTTAAAGCATCCAATGCAGAACGAACTGCAAGTCTGCTCAGCCATACTGGTTTGCCTGTAGCACAACTATTTATTCCATATTTTAGAACCTGTTTGCAATATCCGTTATCGTCTTCTGATGCATGAGGATAATCAGCAGGATTTAAACCCGCTTCCACTAGAGCATCCACAAAAGCTCTTGACATCTGACCACCCTCAGACCAGATACCATCAAATTCAGGATGTGCAGCTATTAATGCTTTAGAAACTTCTTTTGCCTTGTCATAAGACCAATAAGCATATTCTGCAAATACCTTAATATCTGGATACTTTTTGAATACAGACTGACCACCTGACCATCTTTCAATTTCAACTCCATATCCCGGGATACCTCTAAGGGAAAGTACAATACCCTTTCCGCCTAACTCTTCAACAAGCCATTGAGCACCTGATTGACCAAACTGAACTTCATCATTATTCTGGAAAGCAGTATATTTAGTAGTAGCAATACCGCTCTTATTAACAATGGTAACTATTCCAGCATCAAATGCCTTTTCCACAACAGGCACCAAAGCAGTAGGTGATGCAGGATCTATTATTATTGCATCTACTTTTCTGGAAATTAAATCCTCGATATTTGCTATCTGTGTTGGTATATCACCACCAGCATCTACATGGATGAATTTTGCAATATCATCTCCATACATTTCAATCTCTTCTTTCATTTCAGCAACATAGATATCCATCCATGTTACTCCCATGTGATTTGTGGAAAGAGCAATAGTGTATGGAGGATCTTTTTTGTAAGATAAAGTGTCTATATTCCATTTGTCAAGTTCAGCTGGCTGCCATTTATACCCAACTGCTTCCTGGAGTTCTTTTACCTCATCTGAAACTTGCGCCGTAGTTTGTGCTGCTGCTATTACTACCATAGATACAGCCACCAGTCCTATCAATATAAAGTATAATAATTTTCTCATTTTCAAATACTCCTTTCTTAAATGTTCTTTAAATTTGGAAAAAAGATAAATAAATTTCACCTCCTTTTTTAAAATTCCCTTGTGCCTTTCAGAAAACTCTAAAACCCTTGTCTTACAAGGCTTTTAGAGTGCCTCTATTTTATTCTTCCCCTCCACCTATCTTTTACCCTATAATATTTTAAGGATACTCTTTTTTAGTTAGAACAGCTTTCAGAAAAGTAGGGGGTAAGACTATGAATAGATTTAAGGCAAACCAGAAACTTCTTTTTAAAGCTGAAACTGTTTTTAACTTAAGACCTTTAGAAAAATACGAAATTCTTTTCTCTTTTCTTGATGCCTCACCATTTGAGATACTGTATCCTTCTACCGGTAGACCACCTATTCCCTATGAAACTTTACTTAAAGCCCTTATTTACAAAAACATTAAATATGAATAAGAATATCTGTAACCATCACTTGAAGATACTACAATTTTAATTATTACGTTTGAGATTATTGATTCAAATGACTAATAATATTCTGCTTTTTAATTATGTATAAAATTAACACATATCGTTCCCATTATATTTCAGCAACAATATTAACCGGTGAACCATCCAAACCAGTTAATCTTAAAGGGAACGCATATACTTTTTTAATATTTTTATCTAAAATTTTCCCAATGTTTACATCTTCATATATGAGTAATGGTCTAGTATTATATAAATCTCCATCTAGTAATGTTTTATGTACTCTAAAATTTGTTTTAGGCCCAAAAATTGAGCTCTCAATGCTTAAAACGTCAATAGCAACTGCTTTTACATTTAATAATTCAGTGCGGATGAATCTTGCAGTTTCTTCTGAAATTGCTGGGAAATCATCTATGTATAAATCTGATTTATTTCGAATTTTGCAATATCCGGTATAAAAAAAGAGAATATCAGCGGAATAAAGTTTTTGACTGTATTTTATTAAATCTTCTACTTCAATCAATTTAGATTTTTTTAATTCTTTATATATTAATAAAGGATCTTCGTAAACAAAATTATCAATGGGTATTTGATCGATAGTATTTCCTTTATCATAAAAATGAAAAGGAGCATCTACATGCGTACCATTGTGGATAAAATGTTTTATAGATGTGGTGTTTGAAGGGTCATCTTGTTTTATTCTAGTGATAGGAATAATTTCTTCTTCCGGTGAACCCGGATACGTTGGCATATTTTTATCGAATTTATAGGATAATTCTATATACATTTATATATATTCCACCTTTTTCGATTTATAAGTTTACATAAAATAGTTTGGTTCTTCTTTTAAAGATAATCACAAAATGTATTGCACTTGCTTAAACTTCTTTGAAATTAATGTTTATATCTTTTCTTTTTTTGGATCGAAAGACTATCGATGTTTTCTAATTTTCTGATATGTCTTGTTTTAAGTTGTTCTATATGAGTTTCCATTATTTTTCGTGCTTCTTCTGCGTCAGAGTTCCTAATTGCTTTATACATCATTATATGTTCGGCTTCTGTTTTAATTAGCGCTTCGGGAAGATAAATCCCTACTTTCATTATTTCCATAACTTTATCGCCTATAGCTATCTGTAAGTCTTGTAATGTTTTACTTTTTGCTGCTTCGCCTATTAGTAAATGAAATTCAAAATCCAATTGAACTCGTTTGAAGTTAGTTTTTTTACAATACTTTAATTCTTGAATTTTTTGTTCCAGTTTTTCTAAATGAAAAGGAGTTTTTCTTAAGGCGGCCAGCCTAATTAATTCACATTCTATGGTTTTTCTTGCCTCTAAAAGGTCCTCTACTTCTTTTTCTTTCGAAATTAATGTATATTTAAAAGAATTATTGATTATTGTCCTGTTTAAATTGTCGGAAATATAATTTCCCTTTCCCTGTTTCCTTTGAACCACACCAAGAAATGAAAGCGCACTAATTCCTTCTCTTATAACGGGCCTGCTTATTTTAAATTGTTCCGCCAGTTCCCGCTCTGGAGGAAGCTTGTCCCCTGGATTCAATTTCCTCTTGGTAATAGCTTGTAGTATCTGATTAACAACACATATAACACATGTTGAATTCTCGATTTCGTTGAACATATTATAATCTCCTTAATATAACAGATAATTATTGAAAAAATAGCTATCTGCACTTTTTTGCTCGCTACGTGCTTACTTTTCGGTGTTTAATGGGCATTGCTATGGTACGCATATAATTTTTTATAGTGTCATTTGTATTTATCTCATAAACAGAAGAAATTTTTGTATTTTTAGATTACCTGAAGTACAAATTTTTAGATAAAATTGTAATATTTATATATCTACGTTAAGCATACATACAATATGTCTTTTGTTTAAACGATCTAGCATTGTATGCCCACAGCAATATATTTTCACTATTTATTTCTATGAATTAAAATTAATCTTGAAAAGCTTTACTTAATCTAGCAACAGACTCTTCATCCATACGCCTAAAAGTTTCATAAGTAAATGCGGCGATATGCGGAGTAGTTATTACATTATCAAGTTTGATTAAAGGACTATCACTCGGTGGTTCAGTTTCAAAAACATCCACCGCAGCCCCTGCAATTCTATTCGTTCTTATGCTTTGATATAAAGCTTTCTCGTTCACGATTGCCCCCCTTGAAGCATTTATAAGAAAAGCTGTCTTTTTCATTAATTCAAATTCTTTGGTGCCTATTGAGTGGAAAGTCTGCTTGTTTAGAGGGATATGAATGGAAACAAAATCAGCCTTACGAAATACTTCGTCTCTTTCCATATATCGACCACCGTAATTAATAAAATTTTTGTTAGGTAAAATATCATAGCCTATTACTTTCATTTTTAGGCCATAAACCATTTCTGTTAAAGTTGTACCAACTGCTCCTGTTCCTATTATGCCTAATGTTTTGCCTTGTATTGATACTCCAAGCAAAGGTTTCCAATAACCTTTCCTTAACAATTTATCGGCAATGACTATTTTCCGCGCCAATGCTAATATTAATCCTAATATTAGTTCAGCAACCGCATCACAGTTAATCCCTGGTAAATTAAAAACCTTTATATTTCGTTCTTTCGCTGCTTCTTTGTCTATATTGTCTGTTCCTACCCCATATTTCATAATCACTTTTAATTTGGGAGCTTTGTCTAATATTTCTGGGGTAATTTTATCGGTTCCAATAATAATCCCTTCAAATTCTGCCAATTTTGGAATTGCTTCTTCGAGAGATAAAAGTTCTCCGACGCAATTATATTTTAAGAATAATCTTTCAATATTTTCCTTCTTATCTCCAAAACCAAAATATTTCCATGTTACCAGTATTTTATGCATTTTCTCTCCTTGAGTTTAATTTGTAAATTTCTAAATACCGATATACAATAATTTACTTACAATAAGCCAAGTTCTTCCAATTCTTTTTTAACTTTCTTCTTAGTGGTTTCATCAATTTCAATTTGCGGGCTCAAACTATATCCCGCATCAACACCTCTTACTTTTAAAATATAATGCATAATTGGCACAGTTGCTCCCATTTTAGTAATTTTTCTGATCTTTAAAATCAGTCTTTGGGTTTCCATCGCTGCCTCTCTGTTGCCATCTAAATACTGTTTGTACATCTTAGCCATTATTTCAGGGAAGATATTTGCCATTCCACAGACTGTTCCTGTTGCTCCGGCATCAAAAGCTCCCATAAATATTGCTTCTGTGCCCACAATTAAGTTAAAATCAGGATAATCAGAAATGGCATCTTGAAATTGGAAGAAATTTACTAAATCGAAAGAACTATCTTTACAGCCCCTAAGGCCATAATCAGCCAATCGCTTTAATAGTTTAGGGGTGATTGGATTTTGGGAATAAACATAATTATTGTAAACAAAAACTGGAAATTCTTCTTCATTTACTGCATCAATCAGGCTTGTAAAATGTGCGTATAATGCTTCTTCGGAAAGATGTGGGGAATAATAGGGGGCAATTGCTCCAACTCCAGAGGCTCCAGCTTCCTTTGCATGTTTGGCTAATTCAATTACTTTCTTGGTGCTGGTTTCTCCTACATGTGCCACTACAGGAACTTTTTTGTTCACTTCATCTAAAATAATCTCCAGAGTTCTTTTACGTTCCGGGAGAGACATTAAGGGACCACAGCCATATGTTCCGATTGGGTAATATCCGTTTACATGGGGCAGGGTGAATTTAATTATATCACGAATCCCTTTTTCATAAATTTCTCCATCTTCGGTAAACGAAGATAGAATTGGCGGTATAATTCCGATGTATTCTTTTGCTTTCATAACGCACTTCTCCTTTTTGTTTATTAATGGGGGATAATGTCTTTTAACTAAATATTTCGAAAGTTAACTCTCCTTTAAATTTTTTATATGGCACCGCTAATTTATATTATAGATATTAAGAGGTCATGTTGTCAACTGGTAAGACCAATTATTTGTTTAAAAATTAAAAGCGAACCGTTAGAACTTTAAATGGTTCGCTTTTAAAATTTAACTAACAGTGATAAGACTAGCTAAAATATTAGTATACACTTTTTCGTATTTTTAATCTAGCGGGAAGTCCCCACTTGTAAAGGCGTGGGTATCTATTTTGTTAAAATTGTTCGGTTAATTTATTTAGTTAATCTTGATTTTAAACATCTTTAGCTTAAGTCAACATTTTCACTTGATATCAGGGCGACACTGGCCACTATGTCTTCCGGGGCAAGGTTCATTGCCTTAACTCCCTGTGTATATCTTCCAGTATGACGAATCTCTTTCACCGGAACCCGGATAACAATCCCATTTTGGCTGATTAATACTAGCTCGTCTTCTTCGCTCACCACTTTAACTGCTACTACCAAACCTTTTTCTTTGGTTAATTTAATGGACTTTACTCCTTTGCCACCCCTTTTCTTGGCTTCTCTAAACTTCTTTAGGGGGGTTCTTTTAGCAATTCCACCTTCAGTAACTATTAATAGGTCTTCGTCTGTTTCCGGACTAACTAAACTTATATTCAGAAGATGATCATTTTCATTTATAGATATCCCTTTTGAACCACAAGCGACCCTGGTTAAGGATCTTATCGGGTCTCCCGAAAAACGGATAGCTTTTCCGCGCTTGGTAGTTAAAATAACGTGTTCATTGTCCTCGGCAAGCTTTACCCCAATTAATTCATCATCAGGTAAGAGACGCAGGGCAATAATCCCGATATTTCTTAAGTTGGAAAAAAGAGAAAGAGAAGCTTTTTTTATCTTCCCTTTTTTGGTAGCCATGAACAGGCATTTTTCGTTATTTTCTTCTTTTGATTCTGCCAATTCATCACTTTCTATAGGAATAAGAGTGGTGATGTGTTCACCTTTTTCAATGCCTAACAAATTGATTGCTGCAACCCCCCGGGAAGTTCTCCCTCCCTCGGGAATCCGATATGCTCTCCTTCTATAAACTATCCCTTTGCTGGTGAAAAATAAGATGTCATGAAGGTTGGTGGTAACAAACACCTGGTCTACAAGGTCTTCTAATTTAGTGGTCATTCCAATTTTACCTTTTCCTCCCCTCCTCCTG
>JABUBM010000128.1_pt1 | contig 16615 bp, 18 predicted proteins | sample 7240321 | NCBI WGS metagenome assembly JABUBM01 (sample SAMN07256344, study PRJNA390944) | subsurface metagenome | isolation source: Methane hydrate marine sediment | place: Pacific Ocean: Eastern North Pacific, ODP site 1244 | collected 2002
GAGGAGAGGAATAAATTTTTGGCGGCTATCTGAAGAAATAAAATTTTCTTAAAGAATTAAAATTTTTCTTAATCTGACAACTTCTAGAAAAAAAATAGAATAAAAACTAAAAGGAGGGTAAGGCTAAGAGCGGAGTTAGAAAAAGATATTTAATTTTTTATAAATAAAAAAAGTAAAAGAAAATTAACAGATTTATTAAGAGAGGGGGTTAATGATGCGGGAAAAGTTAAGAGGAATGAAACGAGAGGAAATTCTAAAAAAAGTTTTTGAATTAGGATTCAATAATGAAAAGAGATATAAGGGTTGTTCGCAGTCTGCGTTAGTTGCAGTACAAGATGTCTTCGGCTTACAAAATCCTGAAGTTTTTAAATCTGCCACTTCTCTTGCAGGGGGAGTGGGGGATAGTACTCTGGGGCAATGCGGAGCTTTGAGTGGTGGAGTAATGATCTTAAGTTATCTTTACGGCCGAGATAAAAATGATTTTGATCACCGGGATTTAAAAAGTTACTATGAGGCTTGCGAATTAGTCAAAAAACTAATTAATAAATTTAATGAGGAATACGGTAGCATTATGTGTAAAGATATTCAGACTAAAATCTTTGGTCGATCCTATAACCTTTGGGATTCTGAGGATCTTGAAGCCTTTGAAAAGGCCGGTGCTCATACTGATAAATGCACTACTGTAGTAGGGAAAGCAGCTCGATGGGTAGCGGAGATAATATTAGATAAGGAAAAAATAGGAAAGCAAGTATAAGAGATGTTGGGTGATTTATTAATGGAAATCGTGCAAACCGGAATAGACTGAAAAATGGAGGTTAAATATGGTCAACAAGGTAATAATGCCTAAGTTAGGGGAGGTGATGGAAGAAGGGGAAATTGTTCGCTGGCTAAAAAAGGAGGGAGAGGAAGTTAAAAGGGGAGAGCCCCTCTTTGAGATTGCTACAGATAAGGCAATTATTGAAGTAGAAGCTTTCGAATCCGGCTTTCTTCGAAAGATCCTTGCCCCCGAGGGAAAAGTAGCCCCCGTGGGTGAAACCATTGCCTATATTACTGATGGTATGGAGGAGGAAATCCCGGGAGAGATCAAGAAAGAGGGGAAAAGTAAAACTCCTGCCCTACCCAAACTGATAAAGGCATCTCCCCTGGCTAAGAAGTTGGCGAGGGAATACGGGATTAATTTATCAAAGGTGAAGAGAACCGGGCCCGAGGGAAGAATAGTCAAGAAAGATATCCTCAAATTGATAAAAAGAGAAGAGAGGCCTTTAGTAAAAGAAGTTCCTTCGGAGGAGGGAATCCCCTTGTCCGGTGTGAGAAAAATCATAGCTGAACGAATGGAGAAAAGTAAAAGGGAAATTCCTCACTTTTACTTAACCTGCGAGGTTGATCTTTCCGTTGCGGCGAAGACGATGAAAGAGGAGCTAAAGGAAAAGCTCGTAAAAGAAAGCGAAGTCCACCTTACTTATACTGATTTACTAATTAAAGCCTGTGGTTATGGGTTAAAAGAGGTACCTCAGGTGAATTCCACCTTTAGAGAAGGAAAAATATATCAATCTTCCCAGATAAATGTAGGAGTGGCCATAGGCGGAGATGAGAGGTTGGCTGTCCCCATAATTAAAAATGTGGACAGGAAAAGCCTTTTTGAAATTGCAAAAGAAAGGAAGCGGTTAATAAAAAGGACTAAGGAGAACAAACTCTCTTTGGAGGAATTGGAGGGATCATCCTTTACCCTTTCTAACCTGGGGATGTTCGGAATTAAAACCTTCAGCGCTATTATTAATCCCCCTCAGGTTTGTATTTTGGCAATAGGAGAAATAAAGGATAGAGTAGTAGCAATTGAGAGAGAGATAGAGATCAGACCCATTATGGAGATGACCCTCTCCTGCGATCATCGGGTAATCAACGGGATCTTAGGAGCAAGATTTCTCCAGAAGGTCAAGAAGGGGTTAGAAAACCATCCCTCTTAGTGCTTAACGGAAATCCCCAAACGTAAGTAAACCATTGACGGCAAATTTTCAGGTTTTAAATCTCAATTAGATATAAAGTTAGAGGGCGCATAAAAAAATTTGGCCCGCCGCGCGGTGATAAGATGATCTTGGCATTAGCTAATATCCCCTTTAACCCCTTAGTCAATATTGAGTCACTGTACTTTTCTTTTATACCTCCTTTTGTCGGCTATCTTTTGTGTAGCTGTCTTCTATAAAATTCATTATATATTTACAGAATCTCTCTATATTTTCCAGGTTTTTCTGAATTATTTAAAGAAGCTTCCTTTTTGTTATTTCGCAATAGAAGTGAATCAGTCTGTTCCTATATCCTGCCATATTTTTTAATACATTTTGAGCAAAATCAAAGGGGACAATGTTGTATTTATAAAGCCAAAGCTATCTCTTTATACATCGTAGGACGCTCTCCTGGCGGAACGGGAAGACGGGATAAGATATGATTTCCTATATCAAAACACAACTTCAAGTACTCTTCTTAAGTTATGAGATAAGATAGTTTCTTTATCCCTATTGTTGAGTCCTTTATCTTGAATGTCCCTCAAAAATACCTCTAACCAGCTGTAATATTGTCCTATTCTGCCTTAGTGATTTTCTATAAATAAATATCCCCCTTGGCAAAACATAAATTTATGGATTAATGCTATAGTATCAGTATCCATGAGTGTAGCTTACCTCCTTTTTTAAAATTTAAAAAGGGTTATTTATTTCTTAGGTAAGCCTACACCTTTTTATTATATTTTTACAATCCTTCTCTTGCTATTTGTCTTATTACTAACAAAAGAAGGTATTATTAAATATAAATATTTTTTTTCTATCTACCCCACTAAAGTTTACACTAACTTTTACATATAGGGAAGTCAGGGAGTTCTTCTTGTACGGGAAGGATTCCTTTTTTAGTTTTATAAAATAAGGAGTATTTATAAGGAAATCAAAGAAATGGGAAGCTTTATACATTATAAAGGGCAATGATGTTCTAATATTGACTTATATATGGAAATATGATAATATGTTCATATACTTCTTGGTTTTACTTGATTCAAAATCCATAAAAAAGGAGGTGAAAAATAATGGCAACAGTAATAACCATCCCCCGTGATTCAGCCTTACAATTCAGACTGCTAATAGGTGTTAATCCGATTAGTGGAGCACCTATCATCAACAGCAAGACCTTTGCTAATATTAAATCTGCTGCTTTAGATCAAGATACTTATGATGTAGCTACCGCTTTATCGGGCTTACAGAAGTACACTGTAGATGAGATCAGACTGGAAAAAGAATCCCAACTTACTGAATAGCAAGTTTTTAGCAGAGCTAAAAACAGTAACCAGTGACGAGTAATGAGTGAAATGTGAAAAACCTAAAGTACAGGAACATATAAATATTATGTTGCTCATTACTTATTACTAATCACTTATCACGCTAATTGACCCATTGGTCAATTAGCAAAAAAGGAGGTGAAAAAATAATGGCAACCGAATTAGGAGAAGTAACTAGTTACAAAAGACTCTATATGCAATTCAGGGATAGTATTGGAAAGACTATAAATATTACTTTGAATAATCCTAAAAATTTGGTTGACGGAGATTATGTAGATTTAGCCGCCCAGGAAGCTGCTATTGATGGAGTTATGGATACTATAATCGCTAAGAATATCTTCCATAATAATGGTAATGACTTAGTGGCTAAAGTAAATGCTCGGATACTTGATTATAGTTCCACTGATGTGTTGGATGTTGCATAGAATAATATTAATATAAAAGTCTCCTTGGAAGGCTCCGCGGACCTTCCCTGGAGTATTAGGGGGAATAAAAAATGATAGAAGTATTTATCACTAAATATTTATTAGATTTCGCTCTTGTTTTTCTGGTTGGTCTGCTCTCTAAATTTATGATAAATAAGTTTGGCCAGGACAGAGCAGCCAAAATAAAAGAGGCCATACTTTCCGCTATGCTCTGGGCAGAAGAAGAGCTGGGGATAGGGAATGGTGAGGAAAAATGGAAAATAGCCTGGGTAAAATTAATTGAAATATTAAGGAAACAAAAAGTTAATTTAAAAGATAGTGAAATTTCCTATGTAAAGGATCTTATGAAAGCTACTGTCCCGGAGGTGAATGAGATTATATATAAGGCTATGCCGGATGTAGTAAGGAATGGCAGGAACTTAAAATATAAATAGATTATGGGTATAATTAATGATATAGAACTAACTGAATATTTTTCTCTGCGTGAGTTTGAGTGTCCCTGCTGCAGGAGGGTTATGTTGTCTCCGGACCTTTTGGCCAGGGTAGATCATTTAAGAGGGGTTATAAATAGGCCCATATATATCAATTCCGGTTACCGGTGCAAAAAAGAAAATCAAAGAATCGGTGGAGTCCCCGGCTCTTATCATCTCCTGGGTATGGCGGTAGACATTCACGTAAAAGATTTTTTACTTTCTGATCTTCTCCTTTATGCAAAGGAGTTGGGATTTAATGGTATTGGATTATATGAAAAGAAAAATTTCTTACATCTCGATATTAGGCCTGGACCAAAGCACACTTGGAAAGGAAATAAGTGAATTGGATATTGAATACGTGCTAAAATTAATAGCAAATAACGGCTTTCCCCTGGTGCTTTCTGTATATTTAGTATGGAAATTAGAGTTTTTTATTACCGAAATCGTAAAGAATCAAAAGGAATTTTCCCATAATGTTACTACTGAAATCAAAGAAATCAAGCAGGCAATCAATGAATTGCGGGTTGATTTTGCTAAAAATCGATGAGCTTGTCCTCGTGAAGACGGGGAACCGTTGATATATAAGGATTTTAGCGTTTTCTCTCAGACCTTCAAATTTGGCGTATACGAGGCGTATTTATCCTAACTTAATGATTCATACCAGCCACCTTAAAATAAGCGCTAAAAACACCCTTAAATTAGCTTTTATTTTTCGTGGTTCCTTAAAATCCCTGCTTTTACCCTTCTTTTCTCTAATATTCTCTCTTTATCTTCTGTATTCTCTCCTTTGCTTGCGTATTTACCGGAGTATTTGCGGTAATAGTGAATTATAAAGGATTTGAGGAATTTTGCAAGAAATCTTGACATTGACAACACAATGTAATATATTATATACAGTATTATATTTATTTTTTTACATATATTTTCCAGCTTCCATAATTCTTAAAATATTTACAAAAAGATCTAAATTAATTTCTTACTTTTTTGTCTTACAAATTTTTATTAAGGGTAAAAATGAAAAATTCTTATAGAAATGAAGATACTAAAGCATTTAATAAAATTTGGGGATTTGCTAAGCTCGGGAAAACCAAAATAATTCTTTCTACTTTAAAAGGAGAAAGCAGAGAAAATTTTGGGTATGTTACGTCTACTAATGAATCGCTAGCTCTTTCTAAAATTCAATCTCTTTTAGTATCTTATGACTTTCCTTATATTCCTTCTAGTATACCCATCAATAAACCTTTTGACTATTATAAAAATACTAATCTAATTCTCATTGGTGGTCCCCGAAGAAATAGAATTACCGGAGAAATACTTGAAAAAGCAGGAAATTCTTTAACTTATGGTTTTGATAAACAATCAAGATTAGTTAAAAAAATGGAAATAAAAAATTCTAAACTTAAAATCAAAGACAAAACTCAAACAAATTATGCTATTATTACTAAGGTGCCAAACCCATTCAATCAAAAAAAAGTAGTACTAATTATCGCTGGTTATCGATCTCTTTACACGCTCTTTGCAACTGACTTTTTTACAAAACCCCGCATTATAGAAGGTATTGCCGATTCATTAGATACTAAATGTTTTGAAATCATTATAGAAATAAAAACAAAGATAAAAAATAATATTACTGATCCTTGTATTTATATTGTCTATCCTGAAAATTTTAAACTGAAGCCACTTGAAATACCTTATAACAGAGAAGCTGTTTATGATAAGCCAATAGTTAACCTTTTTGCCACAGAAATTGTGCCTGAAAAAAAGATGTATCTCCTTTTAATATTTCTCGTACCTGCTCTCTTTTTAAACAGTTTATCATACTTCATTTCCCAGGGATTCTCTAGTATATACCTTCTTCCTATATTTGGTTCATTGGCTATCCTATTTTACTTACCCTTGAGGATTTGGGAAAAATATAGAGTAATTACCATAAATCCTATTTTTGCATTATTTGGGTTTTGTTCTTCAATTATAGGCTTTCTCACCGCTCTTGGAGGAATCATTATAAAGCTTTTATTAAAAATATAAGGAAATTAATATGCCTCGTTATTATAAATTGGGTATTATTGAGGCAATAATAGCATCAATAATAGCCCTTTTAAGTAAATTAAGCCCTTATGACTTTAAGTGGACAATCTTAGTAGCTGGATCACTGGTATTAAATGGTATAGTCGTTTATTATATGGGAAAATTTTATTACATATTTGTTAAGAAGCTTAGAAAAGATCTTGGAGATAATATTTCAAAAAATATGGTTTTTTATGCTTGCTTTTTCTTTATTTCTATAATAGTAGTTTTTGCAATAGCAAATTACCCCCTTGTGTACAGATAGCTTCACTTTTTTACATATATAAATAAACAATTGGAGCCTTCTCTATACCGTTGCTATAAGGAGGGGTTTAAATGACAGGTTTATATATTGTAGTTGTTTGTTGGGTAGCAACAATTACATTTTCGTTCATTAAAAACGTATTAGAGAAAAAAAATTTATCTCATAATAAATCTAGGCTTTTATATACAATTACATTTTTCTGGGCCGGATCTATACCTGTAGCCATAACAGCAACATTTACTTTTGTTTTGTTTCTTGTTTTATACAAATAAAATTAAGCCTTTTTTGTTTTTCTAATCTAAATATTTCTTAATTCTGTCGTCTTCTATATAAAATCACGCCATTGATTATTTTTACTAATAATCGATCCCTTTTCTAAGCATTGTAAAATCTGTACTGACGCCATTTTGGCGTCTTTTTTATTAAGTAAGGCAAGGGGACATTTCATTTGTCATATTTAAATAAATTTAGAAGATATACCAAGTCAATAATTCGGTAAATATTTCTAATTTTTCATAGAAGACTTGATTATGTAAGGTTAGTGCGAAATAAAACGTGTAAGTGTAGTAATTTATAAAAAAAGTTCCAATGTACACAATAGAGGAGCTAGAGAATAACCAGCCCTTTGGCTTTTGTTGAAGGGCTTTTTATTTTTTATATATTATGTTCATAGAAAAAGAAGGATTTTTAATGCTCAATGTAGAATATATAAATTAAAGAAAAATTATAGCCCCAATCAAAATAGCATTTTTAAACTAACATTAATATCAATTGATATCCTTTTATTATTCTCTTATCATTATTGAAACATTTTTATAAGCGATTAACCAATATTCAGGCAAACCTCCTGTTAAATCATGATCTAAGAATCAAATTCATCTAATCTCATAAGAAAAGAGGTGAATTATCGTCAAAAAACTTTAAGATTATAATTTTTAATGGAGGAAGGAAAAATGACTATTAACGAACATGGTTTTTTGGGAAAGGATATTAAGCACTACGAAAATAAGCTAGAAAAAAAATATAAAGAAGTTTTCGATTTTTATGAAGAAATTAACTATTTTTTACATAGCGTAAAGTCTGGAATCAAATTGAATAATGATGATTTTCAAGGAGGAACGATAATTGGAATATTTAATAAATCATTAACTACTTTCCAATCTATTTATGTTTTATTTAAACACTTTTTATGTAATAATGCAGAAAACTTGTGCAGGATTTTATTTGAGGAAACAGCTAATATCGGTTACTGTAGTTTGGGAAAAGATGAGACTAGGAGATATTTATCTTTGCAGGCAATAAATAGATTACATTTAATTAATATAGTGAATCTGGAAGCAAACAGAAAGTATTTAATTGAGAATTTTAAAGAAATGTTTTTCGAAAAAAAGTCGTATAATAAACAGAAGAGTGAATTAATGAATTCTCTTCATGGTTTAGGTGTTGAGGAGATCTTTAACAACGAGGGTAAACCAGTAGCTATAAATTTAGAGGAAAGAATAAAAAAAGTAAATTCAAAAAGTATTATGCATTATTATTTGATTTTTTATAGAATAGTATCGGCGGGAGTACATTCTTCTCCTGATATACTAGAAAAATACTTAATTTTCGATGAGAATAGATTAATGAAAGAGTTACGTTGGGGACCAGAAGCGGAAGAATCTGAAATAGCTCCGATTTTTGCTTCTATTCATTTTATGATAATAAGTCTTGAATATATTAATGAATATTTTAGTTTTCCTAAAAAGGAAGATATTTCCAAATTTTGGGGAAGAACTTTAGAATTAGGTAATAGATATCAATATTTTTTTGAAAATGGAGAAATAATTTAAAATACTATTCTCATTTTTACAAAGTAAATTATCTAATTCTTGTATTAACTTTTTCAAAAATAAGAATATCTATCTTTTAATACATGGGTAGAATAAGAGTAGGGAGTATAATTTATTTATAAATAAGGGAAAATAGGCAATATAACACTATTTATACTCTAACTGGAAGATTAATTAACTCTTTTAGTTTATAGGTGTTTCGCATATCTTTGATAATTTGGTTCTAACCGGAAAACGTTAGGGGAGCCAGAAAATAACAAGCCCTTTAGTTTTTGCTTAAGGGCATCTTTATATTTATGAATTATTTTACAGTAAAAGAAGGATTTTTGATATAGAGTACCGAATTTAATATTAAATCACTAGTATTATTTTATTCTTCTCAAAAAGACAAGGTAGGATAATATTTCTTTATATTTAAAAAGTAATAATTTAATGATTAAAAGTAATTATACATATGAAAAGTTTATATCAAAATTTTTCTATATTTCTTCTAGATAGCATATAATATAAAATGAGTTATGATTATTGAAAATTTTTCAAAGAAGGCTAAATTATGAAATGGGTAAAGAATGTTTTTAAGATTCCATATTTAATTGCATTTTTTATATGTTTAATTATTATTGCTAGAATTATTTGGCCTAATATAAACTACGATGACACTTCGTTTTATTTAACACTGCTTGCAGTCATTATACTTGTTATTCCAAATATTGGAGAATTACTTTCTAGAATCAAAAGATTCAAGAAAGGTGATTTTGAAATTGAAATAGAAAGTAAATTGAATTATTTAACAGAAAAAACGGAAAAAGCAGAAGAAGATATTGAAAAATTGGAAATTGCAAAATTTGAATTTAAATCAAAACCTTACGAAGCAAGGAAGAGAATTATGGAGTATACAAAGGATCCGAGAGGCGGTTTAATTGCAATTGCAGTTGAAATTGAATCTATGATTTCTGAACTATTAACATACTATAAATTATCTATAAATGTTAAATACTTATCTCCTATTAGAGCAATTGATGTTCTTGTAAAAAAAAGGCTTGTTTCTAGTGAACTTCAATCTCTAATTCGCGATTTTTGGGTAATTAGAAATCAGGTTGTTCATCATTCAGAATTTCTACTTACAAATAAACAACTTTACCGTTTGCTTGATTTAGGTATACGAATACTTGATTTATTATCGTATAGAAAAATAGCTTCTAAATAATTTGGTTTCGATAGTATTTATCTTGGACATAAACAAAATAACCAGCCCTATGGCATTTGCTGAAGGGTTTTTATATTTAAAAGATAAGAATATATTATTAATGAAATTTTAAAAAATATTTAAGATAGTTTAAGATTAATATTGAATTTAACCTTGACTTTATATAGTTGTAATTATATAGTTGTAATTATAGTTTTTAGGTTATGGTAGATATTAGTATTGTCATTCAAACAAAAGTTGCGAAACTCGTCTACTAGCCTCCACCATAGTAGACGAGAAGGCCCTTTAACTAAAAGATTAAAGGGTCTTTTGTATGTAGGATTAAAATAAATAGTGGAAGGGTATCAACTTAATAATTCGGTAACTTTTAGTGGACAATCTATAGAACCTGATGAGTTTCTTAACCGGAGATAGAAAATAACCAGCCCTTTGAGATTTGCCGAATGGTATCTTCTTTTATAAATATTTTAAAATTCTTTATCTTAGAGACTACTTCTAATTGTGGATAACTAGCTTATTAATCTGATATTTTCTATTGCAATATTTCCCTGAAAAGTTCTGAACGTGTCCAATAGGGGGAGCTCGTCAATTTCAAGCCCTTTGGCAATCAAGCTGAAGGGCTTTTTATTTGAAAAAGAAGGATTTTAATCTAGATTTAATTATTCGATTTATACCTATAATTTAAATATCCGCTTATAATAATGGTAATAATAGGGATAGACACCCATTTTTCGACCAGGAAAAGGAAAGTTATTTGACTATCCTCATCTTTCAGATTATTCTATAGATATAAAATACTTTTTCAATTATAGACCCCTTATTATCTTATTTTCCGATATTTTCTCGGTTGACAAGGGTTTCGAATTGAATATAATGTAGATATGGTAAGGCGGTCAAAGATAAGATTTGAGAATATTTTTACCGTATCATGTCGAGGGGAAACCTCGAAGAAACCATTAAGTCAAAAAGGAGGCCCCAGGAATGAAGAGTATAACACTCGAAACTATTTACAAAAAAGTTACTGATCTACAGCGTGATATAGCGCAAATTAAAAGAAGTCTTTTAGAGGAACCAGAGTTACGAGAAGATTTCATTTTACGGATGAGAGATATCGATCTGGAAAGGTCGATTATGATTGATGACTTTGAAAATAGATACGGACTACAATAATGTATAAACTTGCAGTTAAGGAAAGTCTTGACAAGAAATTTAAAAGGCTCCAGAAGAAAGACAAAGAAATGTTACGATTTATTGATAAAAAAGTCCAAGATATCCTGGAGGATCCCTATCGTTTTAAAACGCTGAGAAAACCATTGCAAAATAAGCGAAGAGTACACGTTGGCGGATCTTTCGTCTTGATTTATGAGATAAATGAAAAAGAAAAGATTGTAACGCTTTTTGATTTCGACCACCATGATAATATCTATAAAGTTTACTGATTGAGCTCGCTCGCCCGCTTGGAGTGCAGGAAGTGGGGTCACAAGTTCACAAAATAGCAAGAAATAGGGTCAAATTTTTATTCTTGACAGTTAATTAAATTATTTGCAAGAGCTCCAGTTAACTAACATAAATTCTTATGACTTTATAATAAAAATTAATATATGCTATAGCCAATTTATCATTATAAATATAGTTAGAATAATGGTAGGGGTATAACTTATTGATAAGCAATGACTTATATTTAACTACACATTATTTGGAACACTAGCAGGGGGGTTAATTAACTCCTTTAGTTTATAGGTATTTCGTAATTCTTCTATAATTTCACCCCAACAAAAAGTTCTGAAGCTGTCCAATAGGGGGAGCCAAGAAAATACCAGCCCTTTAGTTTGAATGCTGAAGAGCTTTTTTATTTGAAAAAGAAGGATTTTTAGATATATTGTCGAATAATAGAATAATGTAAAAAGAAATGCATCTAAAAATAATTTTTAGTTGAGATCTCAATTTTTCATATAATAAGGTAAAAAATTAGTTTATATAGAGCTGTGGAAGAGAATGATGTACAAAAAAAAGATGATTCAATTTGGGGCAGGGAATATTGGGAGATCATTTATCGGTCAGTTATTTTCCCGTTCGGGATATGAAGTTGTTTTTGTTGATATTAATAAAGAATTGGTAAAGGAACTCAATAAAAAAAGAGTATATAAATTAGTAATAAAGAGGAATGAACTTCCCGATGAAATTATTTTAATAGAAAATATAAGGGCTATAGATAGTTTTGATAAAGAGGCAGTTATTCGGGAAATAGTAGATGCGGATATTATCGCTACAGCAGTAGGAAAACATGCCTTACCTCAAATTGTTCCGGTAATTGCTCAAGGACTTCAATTAAGATATAAAAAAAGAGGAAAAAATCCTTTAGATATTATTATTGCCGAGAATTTGAGGAATGCAGCAGACTATTTAAGAAAGGAATTAAAAATTTATCTTCCACAAGAGTATCCGTTTGATGAACTGGTTGGATTAATAGAATCAAGCATAGGGAAGATGGTTCCTCTAATGAAAGAGGAGGATAAAAAAAGGGATTTGGTGTGGATATATGCCGAGCCTTATAATACTCTTATTGTGGATAAAAAAGGGTTTAAGAACCCCATTCCTCACGTTATGGATCTTTGGGCTGTTGAAAATATCAAAGCCTATGTAGATAGAAAACTTTTCATCCATAATCTTGGTCATTCTGCATCAGCTTATTTTGGGTATCAATATGACTCAGAAATGACTTTTATATATGAGGCATTAGAAGCACCGGAAATTTATAAAACTGTTCGGGAATGTATGAAGCAATCAGCAGTGGCTTTGAATAGGGCATATCCCAAGGACCTTACTCTACAAGATTTGCAAAACCATATTGATGATCTACTTTTTAGATTTCAAAATAAATCATTAGGAGATACTATTTTTCGAGTAGGTAGAGATTTGTATCGTAAGTTAGATAAAAATGAAAGATTAGTAGGACCAATGCTTTTGGCTCAAAGACAAGGCACTCCTTATAATAAGATCAAAAGAGCATTTTATACTGCTTTAGATTTTAAAGCAAAAGACGAGAAAGGGGAAATGTATTCCCCAGATAAAGTATTTTTTAAGCGAGAATATCCAAGAGGATTAGAAAATATATTAAAAAGTGTTTGTCATTTATCCAGCCATCAGGATGAAGAAGCAGAAGTTATGAAAGAAATAGTAAAAGGGACCTAAATTAACAAAAATATTTTATATTTTTCAAATGGGAGAATTTTATGGATATAATTGTTGCAGGTCATATTTGTTTAGATATTATTCCGGATTGGAGGATTGGGAGTATTAAGACGATTATTCCAGGGCATATTTTGGAAATGTCAGGATTGAAATTATCGACCGGGGGAGCTGTAGCTAATACAGGAATAACTCTTAAAAAATTGGGTATTAGTACAACTTTGTTAGGAAAAATTGGGTCAGATGCCTTTGGAAAGGTTATTTTAGAGATTTTACAGAAAGAAGACAAAAATTTGGTAGAAAATATGATTATTAGCAAAGATGAGATTTCTTCTTATACTATTGTTTTAAACCCACCAGATACTGATCGGGTCTTTTTACATTATCCTGGACCCAATCATACCTTTAATGCGAATGATATTCCTTATGAAAAAATAAAAAGTGGCCGCATATTCCATTTTGGATATCCTCCTTTAATGAAGAAATTTTATGAGAACGCGGGAGAAGAACTGGTAAAAATGTTTCGAAGAGTTAGAAAGATGAATATAATTACCAGTTTGGATATGGCCATGCCGGACCCTGAATCTCCTGCCGGTAAAATAGATTGGTACGAATTCTTTAAAAACGTTTTACCTATGGTAGATATTTTTGTGCCCAGTATTGATGAACTGTTGTATATGTTAAATCCAGAGAAATTTTATAATATTTCAGAAAAGAAAGAAAGAATTGATGTTTTACTATTAGATCAAATAGCTAAGCAATTAATAGATTATGGAGCAAATGTAGTGGCAATAAAACTTGGTGATCAGGGTCTATATTTGAGAACACACCAAATAGAAAAAAGTAATTTATCGAGGATAATTAACTCCAGCCAGTGGAATTATCGTCAACTTTTATCTCCTTGTTTTGTTACTGAGGTTAAAGGAACTACTGGAACCGGAGATGCCACTATTGCTGGGTTTTTAGCTCAACTTTTAGATGGAGGAGAACCGGAAAAGTGCATTACCTTAGCTACTGCTGTAGGTGCCTGTTGTGTAGAAGCGATTGATGCTACCGGAGGGATTCGACCTTTACCTGAAGTTGTAAAGAGAGTAACCTCCGGGTGGAAACGCTTATCACTTTCTATTCCTACAGACAATTGGAAATATGATTATCAATATAAGATTTGGAAAGGTCCTAAAGATCAGGTTGGATGATTATTTTTTAGTTTTAAAAATGATGAGAATAAGGAAGGGAGAAAAATGAGAGAAGAAGAAAAAGAAAGAATAAAGGCAAAAGCTCTTGAATACTTTCAAAAAGCAGGTATTGTTCTTTCTTCACAAGAGAAGGAAGATATGGAAATTACCGATCTTGCTCTAAATGATTTCGAAAGAACAGGTGTTGTTTTAGTAGTATATGTAAATAACTCGAGGCATTGTGCGAAAGAAATGGTTCTATTTCCTCATCAAACTTGTCCCGAACATCGCCATCCTGATCATAATGGTAGGGAAGGGAAAATGGAAACATTTCGTTGTAGATATGGGGAGGTATACTTCTATACAGAAGGTGAGAAAACCGAAAATCCGAAGACTCATCCTCCAGCAGGAGATGAAAAATATTATTCTGTATATCATGAAACTATCCTATTGCCCGGGGATCAATATACCATAGATAAAAATACTCTCCATTGGTTTCAGGCAGGCGAAAAGGGAGCAGTTATTTCAGAATTTTCTTCTCCAAGCGATGATGCCAGTGATATATTTACTGATCCACGTATTAAAAGAGTATTAAATGATTAATTTTTTTATTTACTTATATATTCTATACTATAGTTAATTGCTGATTTTATCTTTTCAATCTCCATTTCTTGTATAGTTTTAGAAAAAGGTTCAAAGGAAATATTTCCTGCATAGCCAAGTTTGAGGAGTAATTCTATTTGTTCCTTGTTTTGAAGCCTATCTTGTTCGGTTACTAAAACACGATGATTATCTCTATATTCTTCAACAGGAATATTGCATTCTACTCCGGAGATGTGAACTAGTCCGGCATAAGAGATATCATAATCATTTTCAATTGTATCAAAGGTATCAGGACCGATATGATGATGGAAGGTATCATGAACAATTTTATAGACAGGATAATTTGATTCCTGAATAGCTTTCATTGCTATAATAAGTGATCTAAGAGAACATTCTTCAAATCCCAAAGGTTCTAAATAACCTTGCATTCCGCTGTCTTGAAATAAGGGACCAAAAGATTTTAAAGCTTTTACTGTTTCTTCAAAAATCTCCCTTGAATTCCTTTTATCATTAACATCATTATTGGGGCATAATACAATAGCTTTGCAACCAATGGATTGTGAAAGATTAATTAATTTTTTCAATTCCTTTATAGTATCTGGCAGAATTGCGCCTAAATTAAATTTTTGTAAGGCATTAATAGTTAATATTTCCACTCCATATTTTTTTGAAAGTTTTTTCAGCTGCCCAGGAGTATAGCCATTAATTATCTTTCCACCGGGAAGATCATTACGTAGTTCGATTTTATTCAAATCCAAATCTTTAGCAAATTTGAAAAAATTTTCTAATTTCAATTTTGGATAAATGATTCTGTTAAGACCAATCCTTGATCTTTTAATCATTCTATGCTCCCTTCCTTTTTTATATAAATATTATTCCAAGTGTTTTATGGTTGATTTTTTTTAGGTTATTTTATTACGAGTTTTGGAGTATTTAATTTAAATGAGTTTATTATACAATTTACCCATTTTTATTTTAAATTCTGTTGGATAGTATAGCATATTACTTTGTAAACTTCATTTTAAATATGAATCATTAATTATTATTATAATTAAAATAGGTGTGACAGGGGACGGTTGTTAAAGATGAATAAATCAGTAAGTTTTCTTTGAAGAATAACGGAATAACGAAGTCAAGTCTCAACATTTGACATAACTTTTGGAAATGGTAAACTAAAATGTACCCAATAAGGAATTTTTTCTTTCCATAATTTTAAGAGTTGACATCAGGATGATGAAAATGTGAGACTACGATGGAGAAAGAAAAATTTTCATAGAGGTTTTATTTTTAGAGGGCAAAGAAAGGCAAAGTATCATGAAAAAAGTTAAATATAAGGGAAAAAATAGATATAAGGAATTTTTAGCTGCTGCAAAAATAATTTCTAAAAAGACTTCTAAAATAGAAGGCGTAGTGGGAATATTAGCTACCGGGGGGATAGGACGTGTTTATTGCGATGATTATTCTGATCTTGATTTAATAGTGTATGTTGATGATAAAAAGGTTAAAGAAATAGAAAAATATATTTTAGTGGGCGCCGGGAAGATAAAACCACCTTTTAAGGGAAAGAATGCGGATAGAGTAGCTATATATTCTACCGAGGATTTTATAAATATTACTTATCAGGGAATTATAGATTCTTTTGATAACCGAAATGCTATACCCTTTTTTGATAATAATAAAGTGTATATGCTTTTAAGATTCCACCCAAATATTAACCTGACCGTTCTCGAAGGGGGGATGGACCAGCCATTAGACCCTTCGAGATATAGAGAAAACTGGGAGAAAATTTACCAGCAGAAGGATAAAAATGTACTTATAGAAGCAGGAATGTACCCTCATGAAAAAGATAAAGTAGGTGCAGGTATCCCGTTTATAAAGACAGACAGAGGATGGCTGTTTATCTATCATGCTGTAGGAGAGATTAACAAAGATATTTGTAAGGAATATGGAGTGGAGGGAAAAATTAAAAGAGCTTATTCCGTATGTGCAGCTATTTTAGACTTAGATAATCCTAAAAAAGTTATGTGTAGAACTAAAAATCCAATTTATATTCCATCTTA